>OJPM01000058.1_pt1 | contig 97496 bp, 95 predicted proteins | sample 1598471 | NCBI WGS metagenome assembly OJPM01 (sample SAMN03922484, study PRJEB24848) | human gut metagenome | isolation source: stool sample | host: Homo sapiens | place: Germany | collected 2011-05 | reverse complement strand
CCACTCGCGGGAGCGTGGATTGAAATAAATCCGCTACATTCAACGCTCCCTTCATTCCGGTCGCTCCACTCGCGGGAGCGTGGATTGAAATCTTGATAAAGTAAACAAAAGAAAGTCAGAACTTAGTCGCTCCACTCGCGGGAGCGTGGATTGAAATATTATGACGAAAAAGAGTATGAACATTTTTGTACCGTCGCTCCACTCGCGGGAGCGTGGATTGAAATGTGACGGAGCAGGACGATAACGGGAATATAACGGTCGCTCCACTCGCGGGAGCGTGGATTGAAATCGCACCCCTGCTGCAAACAACATAGATCTTTCCTCGTCGCTCCACTCGCGGGAGCGTGGATTGAAATACTCTCCGGCAACAGCTCCAGGTACTCGTCGCCCGTCGCTCCACTCGCGGGAGCGTGGATTGAAATACCCTCCGCCGCACCACCTCCACGACCTCTAGCGTCGCTCCCCTCGCGGGAGCGTGGATTGAAATCTTTACCATCTTTGCCATTCGTACCATCGTTACCGTCGCTCCACTCGCGGGAGCGTGGATTGAAATACGAGCAATTTCGAAAAGGCGCTGCCGCCTGCTTCGTCGCTCCCCTCGCGGGAGCGTGGATTGAAATAACTTCATCGATGGCGTTATTCGGAACACCTCAGTCGCTCCCCTCGCGGGAGCGTGGATTGAAATCTTGCTATGTACGAAAAGTATGGGCAGCCATTGGTCGCTCCCTTCGCGGGAGCGTGGATTGAAATCAGCAATCGGAATGAAGTACATCAAGCTTGGTTTGCGTCGCTCCCTTCGCGGGAGCATGTCAGGAAAAGGATCGTAACAGAAAAAATGTCGAAGAAAATGGGGGAGAGGCATATGGATTATTTTGCGCATATTGATGGGAAACGAAAACAGAGTGTTTTGGAGCATTCGGAGGGGGTTGCAAGACTTGCTGGAATGTTTGCCGGAGAATTTGGAAAGTATGAATGGGGATATTGCAGTGGTATGCTGCATGATATTGGAAAGTACAGTCTCAGGTTCCAGAGAAGACTTCAAAAAGGAGATGTTCAGGTGGACCATTCGACGGCCGGAGCACAACTTTGTGCGGCGAAAGGAGGATACTACTCGTTTCTAAATTATTGCATTGCAGGGCATCATGCGGGCTTGCCAGATTGCGGAAGTAATACGGACAATGGCGGAGAGTCTACGTTGAGCGGCCGCCTAAAGAAAAAAATAGAAGATTATCAGGCTTATCAGCCTGAGATTGAGGTTCCTCTACTTCATTCGGCGCCCATTGATCCAAAAGCTGTGCCGAACCCATATTTTTCGTTAAGTTTTTTTATGCGAATGATTTATTCCTGTCTGGTAGACGCAGATTTTCTGGATACGGAAGCTTTTATGAAGCAGGGAAAGACAGAACGAGATCCCGGCACGAGAATAGAAGAACTGTACAGAAAGTTAGATAAATATCTTGAGAATAAAAGATGGATGGAAAATAAAAAACCCGATACGATCAACGGCAGACGAAGTGAGATTTTGCGGCATTGTATGGACATGGGAACCCAGGAAAAGGGAATGTTTCGTCTGACTGTTCCGACCGGTGGAGGAAAAACAATTGCCTCGCTGGCGTTTGCACTTCGGCATGCGGCAGCGCATCAGATGAAGCGGATTATTTATGTCATTCCATATACCAATATTATCGAACAGAATGCGCAGGTATTTCGGGAGATTCTGGGAGAGGAAAATGTGTTGGAAAGCCATTGCAACATTGATTATACCAGTTCGGAAGAGCTCAGACCGATGCAGCTTGCTTCGGAAAACTGGGACAAGCCGGTGGTTGTTACGACCAATGTACAGTTTTTTGAATCTCTCTTTGCATCGAAATCTTCAAAATGCCGGAAGCTTCATAATGTTGCAAACAGTGTGATCATTTTTGATGAAGCACAGATGATACCGCCGGAGCATCTGAAGCCTTGTCTTGCGGTTATAGAGGAACTGGCAGCGCAATATGGTTCATCTGTTGTGCTTTGTACAGCAACGCAGCCAACATTTCAGAATTTTTTCCAGAGAAATTGGGAGCCGGTTGAGCTTTGTCCATGTATGGAAGAGCAATTTCGCTTTTTCAAGAGGACGAGATTTGAAGATATCGGAACGGTGACAGAAGAAGAGCTGGAGGAAAAACTTTTAAAAGAAACACAGGCATTGTGTATTGTCAATACGAAGAAACGAGCACAGAGAATTTATAATGCGATCAAAGGGGACGGAGTCTTTCATCTGTCGACAACAATGTATCCAAAGCATCGGAAACGGGTGTTAGATCAGATTAGGAAAAGACTGGAAGATGGTAAAAAGTGTATTTTAATTGCAACGAGTCTGGTGGAAGCTGGAGTGGATCTGGATTTTCGATCTGTATATAGACAGCTTGCGGGAATGGATTCTATGATTCAGGCGGCAGGACGCGGAAATCGAAATGGAGATCGTTCCATAGAGGAGAGTCCGGTATATATTTTCGGAATGGAAGGAAAAGAGTTTGTTCCCGGTCAGCAGATGCAGATTGATACGTCCAAAGCGCTTTTACTGGATGGATATCAGCCGGAAGACCTTGCGACAGTAGATCAGTATTTCCAGATGTTGTATCAATTAAAACAGGATGAAATGGATAAGGACGGTGTGATGCGCTGCTTCGAAAATCAGAATTATCAGTTTGCGTCAGCTGCTAAAAAGTTTCATCTGATTGAAGAGAATACCGTAACAGTGTTTGTAAAAAGAGAGCAGGAAGCGGCGAAGTTATTGGGACAGATTCGAAACCAGGGGTATTCCCGCACTTTGATGCGACAGGCAGGACAGTATTGTATCAATATTTATGACAGGGATTTTGAAAAATTAAACGGACAGGGAGCGCTGCGTCCGGTGTCCGGTGATATAGAAGATTTCTATGAATTAGTTTCGGAGGAACTGTACACAGAAGAAATGGGATTAAAAATGGATATTGAAGAAGGCATCGGAGTGTTCTGGTAATTGTTTTAGCAAGTGCTGTAGGCGGGAGGTTAGAGGATAAAAGCATACGGAACAGAAGAAAAATCATCAACTTCTGTTCCGCATCGCTTGGTTCACATGGTGTGAAAAAATATTTTTTCAATCCCCAATTCCGTGTCATTGTAAATGGCAGGAAAAGACGATGTTTATTATATAATAGTTATTCCATATAATCCAGTGTAAATATTTTTATAGAAACTTCAATATATTTTCCCACAGATAATGGAAACGTTGTTGCATTATATAAAACAGTGTAGTATAGTGGAAATATAAAGAAAAGGACAGTGAGAAAAACGATAATTTTTATAAAAAGGGGAACAGAGATGGTTTTATATCATGGGAGTAAAGAAATCGTGGAATATCCCGAAATTCGAAAAGCACGATTTCAAAAAGATTTCTATTTTGGATTTTACTGCACACTTTATGCAGAGCAGGCGAAGCGTTGGGCAACCAGATACGGTGATGGGTACATCAATAAATATGAATATGTACCAAGCAGTACTTTGAATTGTTTGTATTTTGAAGAGATGACGGAAGAATGGCTGGATTTTATTGTGGCATGTCGTAGAGGAATTCCACACAAATATGATATTGTGGAAGGACCGATGGCAGATGATACGATTTACAATTATATCCAGAACTATCTGGATGGCAAAATTTCGAGAGCCGCATTTTGGGAACTGGCAAAGTTTAAATATCCGACGCATCAAATCAGTTTTCATACGATTTCAGCGCTGGATACATTGACATTTGTAGGAAGCGAGGTCGTGTATGGGGACAAAAAATAATAATGATTTATTTTATATATGCAGCTTGATCGAATACATCGGAAGGAAAACGAAACAGCCTCGGAAAAAAGTAGCAGATTATCTGGGAAGAAAGCATATTCATCGGATTTACGAACATGCAGATGTATTTCATTGTGAACCAATTGAAAAGATGGCAGAAGAATTGATTGAAGAATGCAATATTCCGAAGGGCAGCTTTGATAATGTGGGAGCATGCAGATATACAGTACCGGATTATTGGGATATCGGAGAAGTGTATGAACGGCTGATTGAAGATTCCTATTCTGATCAGGATATTGAGAAAGGGCTTTGGCAGGTATATCATTCCTGGATAGATTCCAGCATTTCTGATTATAATACGGATTTTTACTATCAATCGAGAGACTATCTGGCAGCCTGCTATCAGGATGGTTCGATATTATAGATGAAAAGGGGTGATAAAATGGGCATGGGTGTAAAAGTCAGAGTATGGGGACCATATGCGCTCTTCTCAAGACCAGAGATGAAAGTGGAACGGTGTTCTTACGATGTAATGACGCCATCTGCTGCAAGAGGAATTCTGGAAGCGATTTACTGGCATCCGGGGCTTCGATGGGTGATCGACAAAATTCAGGTAAACAAACCAATCCGGTTTACCAGCGTTCGGAGAAATGAAGTGAAAAGCAAAATTTCTGCCAGCAATGTGCTTCAGGCATATAACGGAGCGGATAAGGAATTGTATTTGAGTACAAAAGAGGAAATTGTACAGCGGGCATCTTTATTGCTGTGTGATGTGGAATATGTCATTGAAGCACATTTTGAAATGACGGAACAGGCAAATGAAACAGACAATCCCGGTAAGTTCAAGGATATCATGATGCGTCGTTTAAAGCGCGGAGAATGCTATCACATGCCGTATTTTGGATGCCGGGAATTCCCGGTGCATTTCGAATTGTGCGAAGAGGAAACTACATCCTGTTATGCTGTTGTTCCGGAAAAGGATCTCGGTTTTATGCTATACGACATGGATTACTCTGATCCGAACGATATTCAGCCGATGTTCTTTCGGGCGGTGATGAGAAACGGTGTTCTTGATCTGAGAGACTGTGAGGTGATTCGGTGATTTTACAGGCACTTGTAAAGGAATATGAAAGTCTGGCAGAGCAGGGGAAAGTATCGCAGCCGGGGTGGTGTCAGGCAAAGGTTTCCTATGAAATCAATTTGTATGCGGATGGACGAATCAAACAAATTATCTGCTTGAAGCAGGAAAAAGAAATTGGGAAAAAGAAGGTTTTAATTCCCAAAACGATGAAAGTACCGCAGATGGTCACCCGATCTTCTGGAATAGCGGCAAATTTTCTGTGTGATAACGCAAAATATCTGTTAGGAATTGATGCAGAAGGGACTTCTGGGCGGATAATGGATTGTTTTCTGGCAGCAAAGGAAAGACACCTCTCTGTTTTGGAAGGAACAGATGGCATAATGGCGCAGGCAATCTGCCGTTTTTTTAAAAACTGGAACCCGGAAAGCGTTCAGGAATGTCCGGAGTTGAAAGAGCAATGGGAAGGAATTACAGATGGCGGGAATCTTGTTTTTGGAATGAACGAATTCTATGCACAGGATGATCCGGAAATACAGAAAATGTGGAACGCAAGTCAGTCTGAGACAGAGGAGGAAACATCAGGCATTTGTCTTGTAACCGGAAATTATGGTCCGATTTCCAGAATTCACAGATCCATTAAAGGGGTTCCGGGGGCACAGTCGAGTGGCGCAGCACTGGTGTCTTTTAATGCACCGGCATTTGAATCTTACGGAAAAGAACAAAGCTACAATGCGCCGGTTGGAAAGTATGCAGAGTTTGCTTATACGACAGCTTTAAATTACCTGCTGGGACAGGAAGAATACCGATTTCAGCTTGGTGATACAAGAGTGGTATTCTGGGCAGAAAGTGGAGAAGAGGCATATCAGGATTTTTTTGCTTCTTTTCTGGAACCCAAACCGGATAATGAGGAGATGCTGAAAGCTGTTTTTGCAGGATTGAAAAAACAGAAATATCTCGATCTGGATCAGTTTGAATTGAATCCAAATCAAAAGTTTTATATCCTTGGACTTGCACCAAATGCTGCTCGTTTAGCGGTTCGTTTCTTTTATGAAGATTCTTTTGGAAATATTTTGAAGCATCTTGCAGAACATTATCAGCGAATTGAAATTGTAAAACCGGTATGGGAACAGAATAGTTATCTTGGAATCCGAGACATGCTTGCGGAAACGGTGAATCAGAAAGCAAAGGATAAAAATCCGATTTCGAATATGGCGTCTATGGTGCTGCAGGCAATCCTTGCAGGAAACCGTTATCCGGCAAGTTTGTATACAGATACGATGATTCGTATCAGGGCGGAGCAGGGAAACGTCACCTGGAAAAAAGCTGCGATCCTCAAGGCTTATTTGATTCAAAACTACCATTTGGAAAAGGGGGAACATTATATGGGACTAAATGAGGGATGTAGGGAAGAGGCATACGTTTTAGGAAGGCTGTTTGCTATGTTGGAAGCAATTCAGATGGACGCCAATCCGGGAATTAAAGCAACAATCCGGGATCGGTATTTTAACTCTGCGTGTGCGACACCGGCAATTGTTTTTCCGATATTGTTCAAATTAAAAAACAGCCATATCAAAAAGCTGGAACGGGATAATCCGAGTGCAAAAATATATTACGAAAAGCAGATTATGGAAATTATGGGGAAACTCGGAGAAAAAATGCCGAACCGTCTGGCACTGGAAGAGCAGGGACAATTTGATCTGGGATATTATCATCAGATGCAGAAAAAATATGAAAAGCGGGAGGAAAAGTAAATGAGTGAGACAATCAAAAACAGATATGAGTTTGTAGTATTGTTTGATGTGGAAAATGGGAATCCGAACGGAGATCCTGATGCAGGAAATATGCCGCGTATTGATCCGGAAAGTGGTCTCGGTCTTGTGACAGATGTTTGTCTGAAACGAAAGATCAGAAATTATGTGGAAACAGTAAAAGAGGAGGAGCCGGGGTTCCAGATTTATATCCGTGAAGACGTACCGTTGAACCGAAGCGATAGAACCGCATGCGAGAGCCTTGGAATCCATGAGACAGATGAAAAAAAAGTGACGGATGGATTAAAAAAGCTGAAAAAGAACGATCCGGATGCAGATCTGAAAATTCGGGATTATATGTGCCAGAATTTTTATGATATCAGAACTTTTGGCGCGGTTATGACAACATTTGTGAAAGCATCGCTGAATTGCGGGCAGGTAAGGGGGCCTGTGCAGATTGGCTTTGCCAGAAGCATTGATCCGATTATCAGTCAGGAAGTAACGATTACGAGAGTTGCGATTACGACAGAAAAAGACGCGGAAAATAAGAGCACGGAAATGGGCAGAAAAAGCATTGTGCCCTATGGATTATATCGTGCAGAGGGATATGTTTCTGCAAATCTTGCCAGAAAGGTAACCGGATTTTCTGAGGAAGATCTGGAGCTTTTATGGGAGGCGATTATCAACATGTTTGAAAATGATCATTCTGCAGCAAGAGGAAAGATGGCGGTTCGGGAACTGATTATTTTCAAACACAGCAAGGAGCTGGGAGATTGTCCCGCATATAAGTTATTTGATGCAGTGGAAGTAAAGAAAAACGACGATATTATTTATCCCAGAAACTATAAAGATTATACAGTTAAAATTCATCAGGATCAGATACCGGAATCTGTTGAAGTGACAAGAAGAGCATAGTAATCAGAAAGCAGAAAAAGGCACACTTTGTTTGAAATGCGTTGAAAAAGAGGTGTCGTATAATGGAATATGCTGAAGACGATTATTTGATGATATCTGGTATCCAGCATTTTAAATTTTGCAGGAGACAATGGGCATTGATTCATGTGGAACAGCAATGGGCAGAAAATGAACATACTGTCATTGGAGAGCTGATGCACAAAAAGGCGCATGATCCATATCTGACGGAAAAGCGGAAAGATTTGCTTGTGGTAAGGGCATTGCCGGTCAGTTCCAGAACGATGGGAGTCAGCGGCGAATGCGATATTGTAGAATTTCGGAAATGCGAAGATGGAGTGAAACTGCACGGACACAGGGGATTTTACAGTATTTATCCGGTAGAGTATAAAAAAGGGAAACCAAAACATTCAGAGGAGGATATCTTACAGCTGACAGCGCAGGCAATGTGTTTGGAAGAAATGTTTTCGACGACAGTATCGGAAGGGGCAATTTTTTATGGAGAAACCAGAAGACGTGAAGTCGTTGCAATTACGGAAGAGCTGAAAAATGAGGTTTGTCAGATATTTGAAGAAATGCATCAATATTATGACAGACGGTATACACCGAAAGTAAAATACAGCAAAGCATGCGCTTCCTGTTCTCTGAAGGAAATATGCCTTCCAAAGCTCGAAAAAGCCGGATCGGTAAAGGAATATCTGAAACGGGCGCTGGAGGAGGAACCGGGATGAAAAAACTGCTCAATACATTGTACGTTACTTCGGAAAACAGCTACCTTGGATTGGATGGAGAAAATATTGTTGTTTATGAAGAACAGAAGGAGCTTGGAAGGCTGCCGCTGCATAATCTGGAGGGAATTGTTTCTTTTGGTTACAGAGGGACAAGCCCAGCGCTTATGGGCGCTTGTGCAGACCGAAATATTTCCTTGTGTTACCTTACGCCGCAGGGAAAATTCTTAGCCCGGGTGACTGGAAAAGTAAGAGGAAATGTTATTTTACGAAAACAGCAGTATGATACAGGAAAAGATGAGGAAAAGAGCCTTACAATTGCAAAAACTTGTATTCTTGGAAAAGTATACAATTCGCGCTGGGTTCTGGAACGGGCAGTCCGGGATCATGCAATGCAGATTGATGCGGAAAAGGTAAAAGCAGCATCAATGCAATTAAAAGCTTCCCTGGAGCGGATTCAAAACTGTACATCCAAGGATCAGTTAAGAGGATATGAAGGGGAAGCTGCCAGCATTTATTTTGGTGTATTCAATGAATTGATTCTGCAGCAGAAAAAGGATTTTCAGTTTCAGGGACGGGCAAAACGTCCTCCAATGGATACGGTTAATGCGATGCTTTCTTTTGCCTATACACTTTTGACGAATCAGATCACGTCTGCCTTGGAATGTGTTGGCTTAGATCCTTGTGTCGGATATCTGCATACAGAACGTCCGGGAAGAAGTTCACTGGCATTGGATATGGTTGAAGAACTTCGCTCTGTAATGGCAGATCGGTTTGTATTATCTCTGATTAATAAGAAGATTGTTAGCGGAAAAAACTTTACAAAAAAAGAAAATGGTGCAGTTTTGATGGATGATGAGCTGCGGAAAAAGTTTTTGACAGAATGGCAAAATAGAAAAAAGGAAGTTATTACACATCCGTATCTTAGGGAAAAAGTGGAGTGGGGAATGGTTCCCTATGTGCAGGCAATGCTCCTTGCCCGATATTTACGCGGAGACCTGGACGAATATCCAGTTTTTCTCTGGAAATGAGGTGACAAATGCTTGTACTGATCACATATGATGTGAACACAGAAACAGCAGCCGGTAAAGCAAGACTGCGGAAGGTTGCCAAACAATGCGTCAACTATGGAAGAAGGGTTCAGAATTCTGTATTTGAATGTATTTTGGATAACGCTCAGTGCATCGCACTGAAAGCACTTCTGACAGACATTATCGACAGTAAAGTAGATAGTCTGCGCTTTTATTATCTTGGTAATAAATACGAGACGAAAGTGGAGCATGTCGGGGTCGAAAAAGGTATTGCTGCCGATCAGGTCCTGCTCCTCTAAAAACTGGTGCGAACAGGAAGTGCATATGAATTCTTATGGAGATTCGCACCTGAAAAATTATGAAATAACATTTATTAATTTATTTTTTTAAAACAGAAGCTATATTTTATTGGTGAGATGAAATAAAGAATAGCCGTACTGCAAGCGAAAAGATGTTAATAAATGCTGTCGCTCCCTTCGCGGGAGCGTGGATTGAAATCCACATTGCCGGTAAGGTACTCAGCCGTGTTTCGTCGCTCCCTTCGCGGGAGCGTGGATTGAAATTGACATAACAGAGTCAAATTCCTGCGCTGTCAGGTCGCTCCCTTCGCGGGAGCGTGGATTGAAATCCCGAAAGATATTTCCTATCGACATTGCCATTGGGTCGCTCCCTTCGCGGGAGCGTGGATTGAAATTATATCCGTCTCATCCGTGGACTGCGGAGGAAGATGTCGCTCCCTTCGCGGGAGCGTGGATTGAAATAAAAGCTTCTGGGCTTCCAGCAGATTATCGTCTAGTCGCTCCCTTCGCGGGAGCGTGGATTGAAATCACAAATGAGAGTCCTGGAAAGAGAGGAAACAATGTCGCTCCCTTCGCGGGAGCGTGGATTGAAATAAATACAGACGATTATTTTACCGATTGGTACCGCAGTCGCTCCCTTCGCGGGAGCGTGGATTGAAATGTTGGAAGGGTTGGTGACTGCAAATACTAATTTGTCGCTCCCTTCGCGGGAGCGTGGATTGAAATACACAATACTGTGGATAATCGTCCGGTACTGTGGACGTCGCTCCCTTCGCGGGAGCGTGGATTGAAATTTGACCAACTAGGGTGGGACCATCCAATGGGCAGTCGCTCCCTTCGCGGGAGCGTGGATTGAAATCTGCAAGGTCTACCCTGCCCCATTTGCCGTAAATCGTCGCTCCCTTCGCGGGAGCGTGGATTGAAATGATGCTGTCGTCGTATACCATAAAGGTATTTTCCGTCGCTCCCTTCGCGGGAGCGTGGATTGAAATTTGTATTCGCATCACAAATTGCAAGGGCTGCAACGTCGCTCCCTTCGCGGGAGCGTGGATTGAAATTCATATCGGAGCGTTTAATCAAATGCAGCCTATGTCGCTCCCTTCGCGGGAGCGTGGATTGAAATCGGTCTTTACGTTGCAGGTCTCGTATTCGGTGCGTCGCTCCCTTCGCGGGAGCGTGGATTGAAATATTGACATGGTTTGTACCCTGTTTCGGCTTTCGGCGTCGCTCCCTTCGCGGGAGCGTGGATTGAAATTGCATTACCTCCGGATCCGTGATCTCCGCTTTGGGTCGCTCCCTTCGCGGGAGCGTGGATTGAAATCTCCTATCATACGTCTATATTTTTTTTGTGGCATTGTCGCTCCCTTCGCGGGAGCGTGGATTGAAATCACCCATTCACCAAACGGGCACATAACCATGCCATGTCGCTCCCTTCGCGGGAGCGTGGATTGAAATTGCGTCATACTGTTCGATCCGCTCCAAGCCATCCTGTCGCTCCCTTCGCGGGAGCGTGGATTGAAATTGCTCTTTCCGCTCGAATCATCAGCTCCTGCACCTGTCGCTCCCTTCGCGGGAGCGTGGATTGAAATGATTTTTATTTACATCCTGTTGTCTCGCACAAATAGTCGCTCCCTTCGCGGGAGCGTGGATTGAAATTCATAGTCAAGGTCAAGAACGTCACATATATACGTCGCTCCCTTCGCGGGAGCGTGGATTAAAATGTTAAAATTTATATAAGAGAATATTTGTAAAAGAGAATACAAATGGTCAGAAGCGCATCATCTAAAAATCTACATAAATGCATAAAAATCCTCCGAAAATTTAGGAATCCTTTTTGATGAAAGTATGGTATAGTAAAAACGTATTTCACAAAAAGGAGAGAGACTGAAAATGGAACATAACAAAAGAAGCAGCTTTTCCGGCAAACTCGGATATGTCCTGTCGGCTGCGGGAGCATCTGTCGGGCTGGGAAATATCTGGAGATTTCCGTATCTGGCAGCAAAGTACGGAGGCGGCATTTTCCTGCTGATCTATATTTTGCTGGCGTTGACCTTCGGCTATACCATGATTGTAGCGGAAACCGCGATTGGGCGCATGACGAAAAAAAGCCCGGTGGGAGCCTTTTCCTCTTTCGGCAAATCGAAATGGCTGTCTGCAGGCGGCTGGATCAACGCGATCATTCCTGTGCTGATCGTACCGTATTATTCCGTAATCGGTGGCTGGGTCATCAAATATCTGGTTGAATATGTCAAAGGAAACGGTCAGAAGCTGGCAGCAGACGGCTATTTTTCCGATTTTATTTCAAACGGAACATCTACGGAAATCTGCTTTGCCGTATTTGCGCTGTTTACGCTGGCGATTATTTATGCGGGCGTGCGCAATGGAATCGAGCGCGTGTCGAAATTCATGATGCCGATACTGATCGTGCTATCCGTGATTATTGCAGTGTATTCGGTGACGCGTCCGGGCGCACTGGAAGGTGTGAAATATTTTCTGGTACCGAATGTGAAGAATTTTTCCTGGATGACGGTGGTTGCGGCGATGGGACAGATGTTTTATTCCCTGTCGATTGCTATGGGAATTTTGATCACGTTTGGATCCTATATGAAAAAGGACGTATCGATTGAAGATTCGACGAGAAATGTAGAAGTATTCGATACAGCCATCGCAATTATGGCGGGTCTGATGATCATCCCGGCAGTATTTGCCTTTTCCGGCGGAGATCCGGATACGCTGCAGGCAGGACCTGCGTTGATGTTTATTACGATTCCGAAAGTGTTTGCAAGCATGGGATTTGGAACAGTAGCGGGAATTTTATTCTTCGTACTCGTGTTATTTGCAGCGATCACAAGCTCGATTGCACTGACAGAGAGTGCAGTGTCTACCTTTGAGGATGAGCTTCACTGGGGACGCAAGAAGGCAGTTGTTTTGGTTGGCGTGATCATGCTGGGGCTGGGTACTTTATCCTGTATGGGATACGGCCCGTTGTCCTGGGTAAAGCTGATCGGAATGCAGTTTCTGGATTTCTTTGATTTTCTGACAAACTCTGTTATGATGCCGATCGCAGCAATTGCCACCTGTCTGCTGGTGTCGAAAGTAGTTGGAACAAAAAGCATTGAAGAAGAAGTCATGCACGGCGAGAGCACATTTCGGAGAAAGAAGATTTTTAACGTGATGATTCGGTATTTATGCCCGATCTTTGCGGCGATCATTTTGATCAGCTCCGTGGCAAATGCGTTTGGGTGGATTTCGATGTAAAAAGAAAAGTGCATTTTACCGCTGCTTATGGCGGAGAAAGCTCTTTCCGAAACAATAGAATGCACGCTCTGCGAGCATTCTATTGTCATGAATGAAAACGGCAGACCTCAGTGGTCTGCCGGAAAAAGAATTTTTTGTTGCCTGCGGACGGTGTCCATGATTTCGAGCTCGAGGCAGGATGCCTTCAGCCAGGAATGACGGATGAGGGAAGGTATCCCATCCGTTGAGTCATTTTCCAGCGCCTGCTGCAGCTGGTCGATTAAGCGGGCAAATTCAGCTGCTTCGTAGACCATGTTGTTGGAAACAGCTGGAATGTTCGGATTTTCGGTATGACCGTCTCGAAACAGGAGCGTGAGCTGCTGGGGATCCTGAATTTTATCGATCAGCAGGGTTGCGGCTTCTCCCTGAATCTGGGACGGCAGATAAGAATCCGAGATTTTGGAATACCGGAGCGTTGCCTGCATATCCGTGTACTGTAAAAGAACCGTGCCGGCGCCTTCGAAGCCGTTGGATAAAAAAATGCTGCTGCTCTGAATCGAAGCCGGCATGCCAAACAGGGAGACGAGCGGATGGACACAGTAAACGCCGATGTCCATCAGGGCAGCGTTGGAAAGCGCAGGATGGAAAGCGTTTTCGGTGATCCCCTCTTTGAAATGGTCATAGCGGCTGGAATATTTACAGAAAGAAAAATCTATCTGCCGGATTGTTCCAAGCACAGGCAGCAGGGAACGGATCGCTGCAAAACCAGGAGAAAAGACAGAGCGCATGGCTTCGAGCAGAATGACCTGATTTTTTATGGCAGTGTCATACATCTGTTGAAATTCCGAAGCATTGGAGGCGATCGGCTTTTCGCAGAGCACATGCTTGTGGTGCTGCATCATCAGGATGCTCTGGGCAGCATGGCAGAAATTGGGGCTGGCGATGTAGACTGCGTCGATCTGGTCTGAGTTGGCCAACGCCTCCAGAGAATCAAAGACAAGCGAAACGTTATTTTTTTGTGCATACTCCTGCGCCCGCGCAAGCGTTCTGGAATAGACAGCGCAGAGCTTGAAATCAGGCAGTGCAGAGGCTGCCTGGAGAAATTTATCGGTAATGGTGTTTGTGCCGATTACAGCGAAACGGATCATGTGGAAGCCCTCCTATATTATCAGGTACTATCAGTATAAGGCAGGAATGCAGGAAGCTTCAATTCTTTTTTTTGACGGACATCCCGAAATAGAGCAGCTATGGAAAGGAGCGGATTATGAAAAAGTTTTTCATCGGACTGGGGATATTTTTTGTACTTGCGGGAATTGTGTTCTGCGCAGCTGATACGAAAGATACGAGTGCGCGTGCGCAGGCGCTTTATGACGCACCGGTTGTCACCATGCAGGATCTGGAGGAATGGAAAAATCAGGACACGCAGCAGGAAGTTGTGGTGACGCAGATTCCACTGACCGGCGATCTGGTTTCCGATCCGCGAAAGTTTCTGGATGGGCAGTTTTATTATCTGAAAGTGGAAAAATGGATCTATCAGAAAGAAGAGGATGAGGATTCTTCCGGCTGGGAAAAAGAGGATGGTGGCAGCTACACAGTCCGGGGGGATCATGTCGCAGCTGCATTGGACGATCAGACAGAGCTGACGGAGGATAATGTTCGCGGTCTGGAATGGTTTGACGAATTTTACCCGGGCGGAAAAAATGGAGACACCCGTTATCAGATCTGGGGACTGGGAGAGGATGCGCAGCTGACGGCGGTAGCGCTTGTCGGAAACGGTGAAGTGACGGTGCAGAAGCCGTCCGAGGGACACGCATATCTCTATTTTTACGGGACAGAAGATGATTTCTATCAGTATGTGGAGGATTTCGTTGAAGGCGACAGCTTCCTGCTGCTGATTGTTGGATGGTTTTTGGCGGCGATTTGTTTTGGAATCGCGTGGTTGTTAAGAGGACACAAAGCCTCCGGTAACATTTTTATTATGTGTGCAGCATCTGTGGTGGCCCAGAAGCAGGCGTATCAGCAATTGAACGATGTAGAAAAACTGCGGTTCTGGGGACTGAAAATCGCGGCTATTCCGTTGGAAATCGGCGGATTTGCGGCGATTTGGATGCATTCGGACAGCACGGTATGGATTGTGGTCGGAACGGTGCTTCTGATTTTTGGAGTCGCGGCATGGATGGGTTCGTCTGCGTCGGACGAGAATCTGGAGGAGCTGGAAGAGAACGACTGAACGGAGGATTTATCCAATACATGAAAGAAGCGGGATCGCGTTTGCGCCTACAAAGTGCATGGCGCAAAGCGTCTGCAGAATGAAGGGAGATTGAATAATAAATTTTTTCAATCACGAGATTTGTGTCTGCGCGCACTTGACACAAACTCGGCATGCGCAAAAAGCGTGCGCAGAAATGAGAGGGAAAGATGAATTTTTTAAAAAGAAGACAGCAGCTGTTCGATCAGATGGAGGAAAATGCTGCACTGATTTTATTTTCTGGAATTGAAACACATGTGAGCGCGGACGAGTACGCGCCGTTTGAGGCGAACCGCAACTTCTTTTATCTGACGGGACTGCGCCGGGAGCGGATGATCCTGCTCATGAAAAAGACGAAACGCGATCCGAAGGAAATCCTATTTATAGAAGAGGCTGACCCGACGCAGGAGCGCTGGTATGGCAGGAAGGTGACGGTCGATGAGGCAAAAGAGATCAGTCAGATCGAAGATGTGCGTTTCCTGGAAAGCTTTGACGGGGTGTTCGATATGATGATGACCCGCGAGGATGTCAAAAGCCTGTATTTTGACTGTTATCGCCATCAGCAAGAGGATCTGCCGGATTACAATGCGGTAAAGGCGAAGGAATACGCAGCGCTGTATCCGGGACATCCGATCAGAAATCTGTTCCCGTATGTGGCGCAGATGCGGATGCAGAAGGATGCAGACGAGGTCGCACAGCTCAAAACGGCGATCGAAATCACCGACAATGCACTGCAGTATGTGATGAAGCATTTGGAGCCGGGCATGGCGGAATATCAGGCACAGGCGGATTTTGAATATCAGATCATGTATCAGGGTGCGGATGGAACTTCGTTCCCGACGATTGCCGGAAGCGGTGCAAACGGTACAATGCTGCACTACGAAACCAACCGGGATATCTGCGAGGACGGCACGCTGCTGTTGATGGATCTGGGCGCAAAATATCAGGGCTATTGCGCGGACATCACGAGAACCTATCCGGTAAACGGGCATTTTACGCAGCAGCAGAGGGCGGTTTATGAGGTCGTTTTGGAAGCAAACCGGACGATCGCAAAAACGGCAAGACCCGGCATGACGCTTCGGGAGTTGAATGACGTCTGCAAAAAGGTGCTGGCGGAGGGATGTATCCGTCTCGGTCTGATTGAAAACGAGGAGGAGATCGGCACTTACTACATGCACAGCGTATCCCATCATCTTGGAATCGACGTGCACGATGTCAACACGCTGGAGAACGATAAGCTGCTTCCCGGAATGGTCATCAGCGATGAACCGGGGCTGTATATCGATGAATGGGAAATCGGCATCCGAATCGAGGACGACCTTCTGATTACGGAGGACGGATGCGAAGTCCTTTCGGAGCAGATTATCCGCGACCCGGATGAAATCGAAGGGTTCATGCAGAATCGCTGACGCGTATTTATTCATCGTATAGGAAACTTTGTTTCCTATACGATAATAATAAACGCTCCGTGCGGATCGCACTGCAGCGGAATGGAAGAATGTCGCTTGCGCGACCCGCCGCAGGCGGAGAATCCTGCTTCGCAGGATTCTTTTTTATATATTCATAGAAAAAACATCCTGCGTCATATATTGGAAAAGAAAAAACGACTGTGACAGCCGGGTACCGGAACGTGCGGCGAAAGGCTGTCTGAAACGGAAATCAGGATGGAACGATTCAATGACGCGGTGCGGACGGTCTGCGACCTTTTGTGGAATTTTCCAATGCTGGTGCTGCTTGCCGGGACACATTTGTATTTTACAATTCGACTGGGCTTTATTCAAAGGAAGCTGCCGGATGGACTGCGCCGAAGCCTGTCCTCTGCCGGATCAGGAGGGCTGTCACCCTATGAAGCACTGTCAACCGCCCTGGCGGCGACAATCGGAACCGGAAATATCATCGGAATTTCGAGTGCAATTGCGCTCGGAGGACCCGGGGCGGTTTTCTGGTGCTGGATCAGCGGCTTTTTCGGGATGGCGACCTGCTATGCGGAAAGCGTGCTGTCCGCAGCGTGCCGGAAAAAGCGGGCAGACGGAAGTTTTTATGGCGGGCCGATGTATGTGATGGAGCAGCTGTTGCACAATCGGCTGCTGGCGGTTCTTTTTTCCGTCTTTACCGTGCTGGCGGCGCTGTGCGTCGGAAGCGGTGTGCAGGCGCATTCCCTGACAGCGGCAATTTCTCGCAGACTTCCGGTGTCTGTGCACTGGATCGGTATCGCAGCGGCGCTTTTGGCGGGCAGCATCCTGATCGGAGGAGCGAAAAAAACGGCGAAGGTTTGTACCTGCCTGGTTCCGGTGATGAGCGTGCTGTACCTGGGTAGCTGTCTGTTTTTGCTGGTAAAAAATGCAGCATGGATTCCGGCGGCACTTCAGGCGATTTTTGTGTCTGCTTTTTCGAAAAAAGCGGTGATCGGAGGCGTTGCAGGGACTGCAGTGAAAATGGCGGTTCGCACCGGGATGGCGAAGGGACTTTTTACAAACGAGGCTGGAATGGGCTCGATGCCGATGACGGCGGCAGCGGCGGAAGGGCTATCTACGCGGGATCAGGGGCTGGTTTCGATGACGGGAGTGTTCTGGGATACGCTGGTGATGTGCGCGGTGACGGCGCTTGCAATTTTGAGCGATATGGTAAAAAATGCCGCTCCTTACAGGGCGGCTGCTGCAGATGAATATTGTTTTGTTGCATTTTCGAACCTGCCGGTTGCGGGAGAGGATCTTTTGTCGCTCTGCCTGGTGCTGTTTGCATTTGCAACGATTATCGGCTGGAGCTTTTATGGGGAATGTGCGGCGCGGTATTTGTGGGGCGAGAGAGGTGTAACGGCATTTCAGGTGATTTACATGGTGTTTGTATATCTCGGATCCGTCTGCTCGCTGGAGCTGGTCTGGAACCTGTCGGACCTATGCAATGCCTGCATGGCGGTTCCAAACCTTTGGTGTCTGTGGAAATTGAAAGAGCTGATTGTGGAAAAGACCCGGAACTGATCAGAGGTTCGGGTTCTTTTTATGGATTTTGGTGCTGGTAAAGCCGGAGCCTTTGACCTCGTTTGCATCACTGATGATCAAAAAGGCATGGGGGTCGATTTCCATGACAATCTGATTCAGGGAAGCCATTTCGCGGCGGGAAACGACGGTCATCAGGACGGGCTGATCGGTCTGCAGATAGCCGGTCGTCGCATTTAAAAGGGTGCAGCCGCGGTCAAGACGGGTAAAAATTGCCTGCCGGATTTCTTCATAATGACTGCTGACGATGTCGGCGCGCGCCTGATGGGTGCCGATGACTAAAACCTTGTCCAGCACAAAGGTATAGATCATGACGAGCAAAATGCCGTAAAGACTTTCTTCGATGTCGGAAAAGAACATCTGCAGAATCAGGATGGAAAAATCAAACACATAGAGCGTTGCGGAAACAGGGAGATGGAATAGTTTTTTTAAAATCAGGGGCGGAATGTCCATACCGCCGGTGGATGCGCCTGCGCGGATGACAATGCCGATGCCGGCACCGATCATCATTCCGCCGAGAATCGTGCAGAGCATTGCGTCCTTCGTCAGGGAGGACAGCGCCGGGAACTGCTGCCAGAATGCGAGCAAGATCGGGTATAAGAACGTGGACAAAAGCGTAGTCGCGGCAAACTTCCAGCCGAGCACGAAAAGCCCGAGCAAAAAGGTCAGGACATTGAAGCACAGTACGAACGCTGTGATCGGCGTGTGGAACCAGTGCGCAGATGCGAGGGCCAGACCGGTTGTGCCGCCGGTGATGATGCCGGATGGCAGGATAAAGGCGACGACTGCAAGGGAATACAGGGCGTTTCCAAACAGAATCAGGAAAATCCGGAACAGATTTTTTAACATATGGTGCAGCTTGGGTGACATGGCAGTTTCCTTCTTTCATTGTGATAATACAGTAAAGCGTCAAAAAAAGCGGGATATGTGAACCCCACACATCCCGCTTCCGAAAATTCTTTTTGTATTATAGCGTTCGAATGCAAAAAAGTAAACAGATTATGACTTTGTTATGGAAAAAAGTACAATTTGTGGATATACTGATATCAGGGTCAAAAGGTCGGAAATCCGACGCAAGTGTGCTTGCAGGAGGTTTTTCGAACTGTTGACTCTGGTACCATAAACAGAATAGAATAAAGATTGAAAAATAGTAACTGTTCCGTAGGTCTGCGCATTTACTGCGCTGACCGTAAGAAAACTTAGGCCGGAAGGCAAAAATCCTATCGGCACAGCCGATTTGGAATGGATTTTTGCGCGTAACTGTGAGGGGACTGAACAGTTACGAAAAATAGAATTTTTCAATCGCGAGATTTGTGTCTGCGCGCACTTGACACAAACTCGGCATGTACAAAAAAATGTGCGCAGAAATGAGAGGAAAATATGGCTAAAAATATTACCATGGATAATTTTGAAAAAGAGGTACTGCAGGCAACAGGCCCCGTTTTGGTAGATTTCTGGGCAACCTGGTGCGGACCCTGCCGGATGCAGGGACCTGCAGTGGAAAAGCTGGCAGAGGAAGGCTATAACGTCTGCAAAATCAATGTGGACGACGAGGGTGAGCTTGCAGAGCGCTATCATGTGATGAACATTCCGACTCTGATTATTTTCAAAAACGGCGAAGAAAAAGAGCGCATGGTCGGTGTACAGAGCAAAGATCTGCTGGAAAGCAAATTAAAGGCGCTGGCATAAGGCGTTGTGACAAAGCATTTGTTACAGGAAACGGCTTGCTTTCAGCCGCTGTCGTAGTACAATGATATGGTATCACGCAAAGCGGCAGGATATGCCGCATAGATACAAAGGGGAAAGAGGGAAAGATTGAAAAATAAAATTTTTCAATCGCGAGATTTGTGTCTGCGCGCACTTGACACTAACTCGGCATGCGCAAAAAGCGTGCGCAGAAAAGAGGGAAATAACATGGAACTGGGAATTAACACAGATTTTGCAAACGAGCCGTGGGAACTGGAAGAAATCAAAAACAAGCTCCGCGAGATCGCAGAGGCTGGCTTTACGCACATTCACTGGTGCTTTGACTGGGATGGGGATTATCTGTACGCCCGCAGCGAAATGGAGCAGATCCGCAGCTGGATGGACGAGCTTGGATTGAAAGAAAAAGGACTGCATGCTTCGAAGGGCAGCCGCCGATTTGTAGAAAGATATGCAGAGGCACCTCATGGCAGAAAAGACTACCTGTCTGAGCTGGAGCCGAACCGTATCGCGGGCGTCGAGCTGATTAAAAACCGTGTGGAGCTGGTTCATGTGCTGGGAGGCAAGGAGATCGTGCTGCATATGTATCTGCCGACAAAGAGCTTTGAAGAAAAGCCGGAAACCAAAGAGCTTTTCTATCAGCAGGCATGCAAGTCTCTGGATGAGCTGCAGCCCTATTGTAAGGAGCTTGGGGTAAAGATCTGTCTGGAGAACCTGTTTGAAGCTTCTGCAAAAGACCAGATCGAGCAGTTTGATTATCTGTTTGGACGTTATCCCGCAGATTTTCTGGGACTGTGCATCGATACCGGACATGCAAACCTTGTCGGCGGCAACGAGTTCATCAAGCTGCTGGCAACCCGCTATGCAGACCGTTTCTTCTGCCAGCACCTACATGACAACAGGGGCTGGGGAAAAGAAGATGGCTGCGGAGACGCACACCGTCTGCCGGGGGAATGCAGCATTGACTGGAAAGAAACCATGAAGCTTGTCCGGGCGTCCGCTTACGAGCAGCCTTTCGTGATGGAAGTTTCCAAGCCGGAAGGGGAAGACTGCGCACATTACTTAAAGCGCGCCTATGAAGCAGGCGTTTGGATGGCAAATTTATAGAATTGATAAAGATTGTCCGGAAAGGGGGATCTGTATGCACTATGCGGAAGAAGAAATGCAGTATCATCTGCAGATTCATAACGGGCAGGTTGGAAAATATGTCATTTTGCCGGGAGACCCTAAACGGTGTGAAAAAATCGCCGCATATTTTGAACATCCGGTTTTGATTGCGGACAGCCGGGAATTTGTGACGTATACCGGAACGCTGGAGGGCGAGACCGTTTCTGTGACCTCGACAGGTATCGGCGGTCCCTCTGCGGCGATTGCGATGGAAGAGCTGTTCAAAGCGGGTGCGCATACGTTTATCCGCGTCGGAACCTGCGGCGGCATTGAAACAGAGGTACAAAGCGGCGATCTGGTCATTGCAACCGGTGCGGTACGAGCTGAGGGGACGAGCCGGGAATATGCTCCGATCGAGTATCCGGCAGTCGCAAACCTGGATGTGATCTGCGCACTGCGAGAGGCAGCCCGGGATCAGGCAATCCGATTCCATACGGGCGTTGTGCAGAGCAAGGACTCCTTTTACGGACAGCACGAGCCGCAGGTCATGCCGGTGGATTACATGCTGCAGCAGCACTGGGGCGCGTGGAAAAAGATGGGATGCCTTGCATCGGAAATGGAATCCGCGGCGCTGTTTATCGTGGCGCAGTATCTTCGGGTGCGCTGCGGCGCGGTATTTCTGACGATGGCGAACCAGGAGCGGGAAGTGCTCGGACTTTCTAACCCGGTCGTCCACGACACGGACATGGCGGTGCGCGTCGGCGTGGAGGCGCTGAAAAAGCTGATCGCACAGGATCGCATGACGAAGCTGTGAGCCTGGGATCTGTCTGTTGAGCCGCGTAATCAGGGAGGGATGTTGTCCTGCACAGAGCATTTTCCTTGTCACCATAACAAAAAGAGCAGTCCCCGTGACGGTGGGAACTGCTCTTTTTCATACAGAATTTTTTAATTCTGTTTCATTCGTTTCAAAATTAAGCGATTTCGTTTACTGCTTTAGCCAGACGGGAAACCTTTCTGGAAGCGGTGTTTTTATGATATACGCCCTTGGAAGCAGCCTTGTCGATAACTGTGGTTGCGTTCAGCAGTGCAGCCTTTGCAGCTTCCTTGTCCTGTGCTTCGATTGCAACACGAACCTTCTTAACAGCGGTCTTAACAGAAGATTTGATTGCTTTGTTTCTTTCAGCCTTGGTCTGGTTTACTAAAATTCTCTTCTTTGCAGATTTAATATTTGCCACGATGATACCTCCAATGAATTAACCCAAAAATGTGTGCTGTATCGTATTACATTAAAGCCGGACACGGACGTTCTAATGCAAACATACATATGTATTCTATTGGATGAAAAGAATTCTGTCAATAGATATTTTCTGGATTTTTGGAAAAAATGGGAATATAGTTCTTACAGTTCACTCGTACCGTTTGTAAGCAGATTTCATGCTCGCATGAAAATCTGCTTACAAAAAGGTACGAAGGGAGCGCCACTTTATGAGCAAAAATGAGCTGCGAAGCAGCGGAGAGCGTCGAAGCGCGGTTCATGACAATAGAATGTTCGCGAAGCGTGCATTCTATTGTATTGCGAATGGCGCGAGTGAACTGTAAGAAACACAATCTTAGAAGGAGGGAATGCGAATGAGCATTTTTGTCGTTCGGACAGATCTTGCACTGGAAGAGGGGGAACGGATTCGGGAGTCCGGCGTTGAGATTCACGGGGTAATTCTGGAAGAAGAAACCAGACCGGAAACGGGAATTTTGGTGACACGGGTAAAAATAGAGACGAAAAACGGCGCAAAAATTATGGGGAAACCGATTGGAACATACGTTACACTGGAAGCCGGACAGCTTGGAAACGACGAGGAGGAGTATCAGCAGGAGGTGGCGAAGGAACTTTCGGTGCAGCTGCAGAAACTGATTCCTGATCCGGAAACTGAAAAATCCGTGCTGGTCGTGGGGCTTGGAAACCGGCAGGTGACGGCGGATGCGCTGGGACCGAGGGTGGCGGACAGACTGTTTATTAACCGGCACATCATTCTCGAGTTTGGCGCTGCAGCGTATAACCGGAAAAAAATGAACCGCGTCAGCTGTCTTGTCCCCGGAGTAATGGCGCAGACAGGCATGGAGAGCGCAGAAATCGTGCGGGGCGTTGTGAAGGAGACAAAGCCGGATCTGGTGCTGGTTGTCGATGCGCTTGCGGCGCGTAGTACAAAGCGGTTAAACCGGACGTTCCAGATCAGTGATGCAGGAATCTATCCGGGTTCAGGGGTCGGCAACCACAGAAATGCGCTGACCGGGGAATCTCTGGGAGTGCCGGTGCTTGCGATTGGTGTGCCGACGGTAGTGGATGCTGCGACAATCGTCGGAGACGCGCTGCGGGAGATGGAACGGGAAAACGATTCTGCGTTGCTTCAAAATCGCGAACATCCACAGGCACTGTCTGGTCTGAACAATATGTATGTGACCGGAAAGGACATCGATGAGACAATTTTGTATCTGAGCGAAATCGTGTCGGATGGAATCAACCGGGCGCTGAACCCGGAAGGGTGATGGCGAACCAACCGGCATTGAATCCGGAAGGGTGATTACGAACCAGCCAGGTGCTTGGTTAGGAAAAGTGATGGCGAACCAATCAGGTACTGAGCCGGGAAAAGTGATTCCAGCCTTCCTGTGCGCATATATTGCAGCATGGGGAAAAAAGACAGACCGAAAAAAAACAGATATCGGGCAGTAATCGCCATTGTGATAGCCGGAATTGTTTTTCTTACGTTTCCGCGCGCAGAGGAACGAAATTTCAGGGAGCTTTTGACGGAGAATGCAGAGCTGGAGCTTTTAAATGCCCTCTGTCCGGTGATCGCAGCGGCAGGGGACAACGGCAGGCTCTCTGTGTCCGGATGGATTTTTCCGTTTCTCGGTTATCAGAGCAAAACAAAAACCGCGCAGCTGGCGCAGGAAAATTCTGATATGGTGGAAAAGATTCTGCTGGCGGAAGGGAGAGACGAATACACCGGGATGAGCGGTGACGATACAGAAAAAAATGCGCCGACGGATGGCAGGAACCTATCGCTTGAAAAGCTTGCACGGTTGGAAAATGAGCAGGCGGGCGGACGAAAAAGCGGACAAAACGGCGTGGCGGACGGCAGCGAAACCGACGGGAGCAGTGCTGCATCCGACCGCGAAGGGCAAAGCAGCGGCGGGATCGAAACCAGACCTGGCGATAGTCAAAACGAAACCGGCGACACAGCAAATAGCTCCGGCATCGGCGATTTTACAGCCTCTCTCCCGGAGAAGCAGCGTACTTACAACTGGTCGGAGCTTACGAGTTATGATGCGCTGGTGCGGGAATTTTATGCGATCGATCCGGCAACCGCGGCGGACGAGACGCAGCTGAATCAAAAGGCGCTGCTTGGCAGGGTGCTTTCCGTACAGAAGCGGACGGACGACCAGCCGCAGATTTTGATTTATCATACCCATTCGCAGGAAACCTTTGCCGATTCGATTCCGGGAAACGCGCAGACCGGAATTATGGGCGTCGGGGAGGTGCTGGCGGAAATTCTTCGCAAACAGTATGGCTATAACGTGATGCATCATATGGGACAGTATGACGTGGAAAAAAGGGATTATGCCTATTCCAATTCCCTTCCGGCGTTGGAAGCGATTTTGAAGGAAAACCCGTCGATTGAGGTGGTGATCGACCTGCACCGGGACGAAGTGGCAGAAGGAACGCGGCTCGTGACGGAGATCGGCGGCAAAAAAATGGCGCGCTTCATGTTTTTCAACGGACTGTCCAGAACGAGACGGCTCGGGGACATTGATTCGCTTCCGAATAAAAATATTGCGGATAATCTCGCATTTTCGTTCCAGATGCAGGTGCTGTGCAACGAGTATTACCCGGGGCTGACCCGCAGGATTTATTTGAAAGGCTACCGTTACAACATGCACTTAAAGCAGAGGTATCTATTGATTGAAATGGGGGCGCAGACCAACACCTATGAGGAGTGTATGAATTCCTGTGTTCCACTGGCGCAGATGCTGGATCTGGAATTGTCGGGAAAAACAGATTTTACGCTTGATCCGGAGAAAGGATGAGAGTAAAATGAAAATAATAGTCTCCCGTTTTGCAATGTCCGGCGGATGGGACACAACGGCGTTGGAGTTTTCATTCTGATGATATACTGAGGGGATACCATCGACAAAAATACGACAGATAAGGGGTATTAGATGAGAGAGAAAAGAATCAGCTGGAACGTATTTGCACAGGCAGTCTATACCATTGCACTGCCGATCGCGTTTCAGAATTTATTGTCTACGACGGCGAGCATGGTGGATACGATCATGATCGGAAGCATGGGAGAGCTATCGGTCGCGGCGGTCGGCATCTGCTCGCAGATTTCGTCGCTGTTTTTCTCCTGCTATTTCGGATTTGCAGGAGGCGCGCTTTTGTTCTTTTCCCAGTATTGGGGTGCCAAAAGTGAAAAGGGTATCAACAAAACCTTTGGGCTTTCCATGAGCTTTATGCTGCTTGTCGGTCTTTTGTTCGGAGCAGTAGCGGTGACAAAGCCGGAATTTTTGCTTGGGATTTATACAGATAAGAAAAATATTATAGAGGTGGCGATTCCTTATATCCGGATCGTTGGCTTTGCTTATCCGCTGCAGGTACTGGCGGTGATCATCAGCTTTCTGATGCGGGCGACGGAGCGCGTCAAGATTCCCCTCGTTTCTTCCGCAGTTGCGCTGGTAGTCAATTTTGTCCTGAACTGGATTCTGATCTACGGACGGTTCGGCATGCCGCAAATGGGAGCGGCAGGCGCGGCGGTAGGCACGCTGGTTTCCGGCATTGTCAATCTGATCATCCTGACAGTGTTTTTGCTGAAAGATAAAGAGACGGTTACCCTGCATGTACAGGAAATGTTCCACTGGGGAGAAGGATTTGCCGGAACCTATCTGTCCAAATGTTTTCCGATTCTGTGCAATGAGCTGTTTTACGGCATCGGTCAGATGCTGATCAATATCGTGATCGGAAGACAGTCGGAGAGTGCGATCGCCGCAATGGCAGCGTTCCGTGTTCTGGAGGGCTTTGTTTATGCCTTCTTCGGAGGACTGGCGGATGCCAGCAGCGTTGTGGTCGGCAAGGAGATTGGTGCAGGACGGCATATGAAGGGCTATCAGTATGTGAAAGGGTTCACGATCCTCTGCCCGGCGATCACATTTGGTATCTGTCTGGTTGGTGTGATCTTCAACCGCCCGCTGTTGTCTTTGTTCGGATTAGGAGCAGAGGCTATGGAATATGGCAAGTATATGCTGCTCATTTATTTGGCAGCGGGAACCGTGCGAACCTGTAACTACATTATGAATACCTGTTACCGCGCAGGCGGCGAGGCAATTTTCGGAACCGTTTTGGAAATTATCTGTCTGTATACGATCAGCGTACCTGCAACCTGGGTTGCAGGCATGGTTCTGCATCTGCCGTTCCTGGCAGTATTCGCCTTTTTGTATACAGATGAGCTGATCCGTCTGGTGTTCGAGCTATGCTATACTGCGAGCGGCAAATGGGTCAAACCGGTTACACAGGAAGGGCGCGCGACCCTCGAAGAATTCCACGAGCAGATGGCGCAGCGCAGGAAGAAAAAACAGACGGCATAGCGCACCGTCCTTTTAATAAGAACAAACCAAAACAGCCGCCCGGCAGATATTTACCGGACGGCTGAAATTATTTTTTATTCATGAAATGATCTTTATTTCATGAAATGCTTTTTATTTCATGAAATGCTCTTTATTTCATGGATTCTTCCTGCTTCTTGATCATTCTGCGAACCATCTCGCCGCCGATGGAGCCGGCTTCCTTGGAAGTCAGGTCACCATTGTAGCCTTCCTTTAAGTTAACGCCAAGCTCGGACGCAACCTCAGTTTTGAAGCGTTCCAGTGCGGCCTTCGCCTCAGGAACTTCCACTCTATTGGATTTACCAGAATTCGTTGCCATGATTAGTCACCTCCATTATTTTCTGCTGTTGGGTTTCAGATAAGCTGCAGAGACTCTGTCATCGGATGGAACGTTGGCTCTGCAGCTGCCTGTCCGGTCGATGGATCAGTGTCACGTTTGCTTATCTTGAGCTTAGTATGTTCCGGATACAGGGAATTATAATGGAAATTTTTGTCATTTTAGTTTCCTTTGGAACGACTGATTTACACAGAACAATAGGAATCGAACGGGCAGAGAATTTCTGCACCCAAAAGCGCAGCGTCCTCTTTTGTATGAGCAGCAAACAGAAGAATTTTGTCCTGTGCGCGGTTGCGGACGAGCGCAGCTGCTTTTTTGCGGTTTTCGCTGTCCAGACCGTTGAAAGGTTCATCTAAAATTAAAAGGTCGAAGGGAACGAGCAGGGCGCGCAGCAAAGACAATCGGCGCTTCATGCCGCCGGAAAATTCGCATACCGGCTGGAACAGGGCATTTTGCGGCAAAAGGGCTGCAGCGTAGGCAGAAAGTTCTGCGTCGGAAAGGCGCTGCCTGCACACAAAACGGAGATTTGTCAGGACATCGTAGCCCTCCAGCAGCCGATCCTCCTGAAAAACAGCGGAAATTTTGAGATTTTTTAGTCCATCTATTGTGCCGCTGTCCGGTGTTTCCAGACCCATCAGGATGCGAAAAAGCGTTGTTTTTCCTGTGCCGGACGGAGCCATGAGACAATAGGCGTTTCCGGGAGAAAGCGCGAGGCTTAGATCGGAAAAGACGACCTGTCCGTGATAGGATTTGGAAAGCTTTTGCAGAATCAGATCATTGTTTTTCATGAACAGTGTTCCCCTTTCCGCCGGCAGCAGTCATGAGCCGGAGCAGAATTTTTTCAAAACAGGAGGCGATAAGAATGATCGCGAGTGTCCAGGCAAACAAAGAAGCCGTGTCGAGATAAATTTTTGCTTCATAGAGGTTTGCACCGATGGAAAAGTCGGGGACACCGATAACCTCAGCGGCGATGCCGGATTTAAATGCCATGCCGAGCGCCGATTTACAGGCGCTGATCAGATAGGGAGACAGCGCCGGACGGTACAGGTAAAAGACTTTTTTATGGAAAGGAACACGAAAAACCTGCGCCATTTCCAAAAGTTTCGGGTCGGTGCTTTTTAAGCCGCTGACCGTGCTGATGTGCAGGATCGGATAGGCGACCAGAAAAGAAATCAGGATCGAAAGGTTTTTCGAACCGGTCCAGATCAGGGCGAGGATGACAAATGACGCGACCGGGATAGATTTCATAAACTGAATTGGCGGTTCCAGAAATTCCCCGACAATCCGGAAGCGGCAGGAGAGCGCTCCGGTCAGGATGCCGAACAGCATGGCGAGAAAAAATCCAATGCAGATGCGGGAAATCGAAAACCAGATGGAACGCCAGAACCCAGCGGTGATCAGACATGAAAAAAAGGTCCGAAGCGTTTTTTCCGGGCCGACGAGCAGGATGTCATTGTGAAAGAAAACAGCGAGCAGCTGCCAGACGAGCAGCCAGAACGCGTATATGCCGAGCTTTTTGAAAAGCTTCGGGAATCCTTTTTTTCTATTCATAAAAAATGCTCCATATCAAAACAGCTGCAGCCGCACGCAAAAGCGCGGGATGCAGCTGTAACTTCTTATCATATGGAAACTTTGTTTCCATATGATAAGAAACGCTCCGCGAGGATGCGCACTCGGCGCAAGAATGTGCCGAAGCACATTTTTTTACCGCAGATAATAGAAATCATCCTCCGGCAGGGAACCGCCAACGGACTGCGGGTTCTGCGAAAGCAGTACGGACAGATAGCCGTTTAACGCATCCTTCATGTCCTGTCCGTCGAGATAGGTGATGTTGCAGGCGGGCAGTGCTTTCTGTGCGATGGCAGCTTTTGCGACGATGCCTGCCTTTTCGATCAGGGCAGCAGCACCTTCAGGATCGGCTGCAGTATAGGCGATCGAAGCCTCGTGCTCCGTTAAAAACGTATCTACAAGATCTTTGTGTGCGGCTAAAAACTCGTTGTTGACGATTGAAACGCCGGTCACGAGACGGCTGTTGGAACCATCCTCCTGCAGGCTGTCCCATACTTTTGTCAGATCAAGGACAACGGACAGGCTGTCGTTCTGCGCGATGGCAGCAGTTACAAAAGGCTGTGGAAGCAGACCGATCGCATTGGGATCTTCTGCGAGAACTGCGGCAACCTCGGATGCTTCGGACTTAAATTCGAGGGTCACGGCATCGTCGGAAAGACCGGATGCAGAGATCAGATAGCGGAGCACATATTCCGGGGTTGTGCCTTTGCCGGGCAGATAAACGGTTTTGCCGGACAGGTTTTCGATCGAGCTGATAGAAGAATCGCCGGATACCAGATATAAAACGCCGAGGGTGTTGATATCGATCACGGAAACCTTACCTTCTGTCTTGTGATACAGGACAGAAGCGACGTTCGCGGGCAGCAGGGCGATGTCCACCTTGCCGGAAGCAACCAGACCGGTCAGTTCGTCGGCGGCGGTCACCATTGTGAATTCGTAGTTGTTTGCGGCAGTGCCGTTTTTGGCATCATCCATGAGTTTGACCAGTCCCATTGTGGTAGGACCTTTGAGGCCGCCTACGCGGACAACGGTGTCATCAGAGCTTTCCTCCAGGGCTTCGGTCGAGGTCTCTGTTTTAGCAGCAGTCATTTCTTCTAAAGAAACTTCCTCGGAGCCGGTTTCGATAGCGCCTTCGGCAGTGCTGATGGTTTCGGGAACAGTGCTTTGCGAAACGGAAGCGGAAGATGAGCAGCCTGCGAGCAGGGATGCGCACAGCAGGGCGCTCATCAGCAGGGAACCAAACTTTTTCATAATCATGTCTCCTTTTTCAGACTTTGATAGATGGTTTTCGTACTGATGCCGTCCAGCATGCCGAGCTTGCCGGACAGGCTGCTGATCTGGTTCATAGGCGCGTCGAGAACAATGCTGATAATAGAAAGACCGCGCTCCCGGTAAGGCAGTCCCATCCGTCCGATAATATACTGTCCGTATTCATGCAAAATACGGTTCATCGTTTCGATCGAATCGGGATTTTCCACCATAATTCCAATCAGGGCTACGCGGTTGTCCATAAAATTTCCTCCTGTGTACGCCTTCTCCCGCAGAAAATCAGCCCGCAATCCGAAAAACTGCGGCAAAAATCTTTAGGGTCAGCACGAATTGTCTTAACAATAGCATAAAATCGGGAGACTGTCAAAAAAAACTGGCATTTTAAAACACCTTATGATATAATCGTACAATGACTGTAGTGAGTTTGATGCGGTTGTGCGTCTTTTTATAAAAACGCTTTTGTACCGGCGGCTCACTGGAATATCCGTCAGACGGACAAAAGCAACACGAGGAGGACTTATACAATGAGTTTACAGGTTGAAAAACTTGAAAAGAACATGGCGAAACTGACCATTGAGGTTTCCGCAGATGAATTTTCCAAGGCACTGGAAGATGCTTACCAGAAAAACAAAAGCAAAATCTCCGTACCCGGTTTCCGTAAGGGCAAGGTTCCCAAGAAGATGATCGAGCAGATGTACGGCAAGGGTGTATTTTATGAAGATGCTGCCAATGCCCTGATTCCGGAAGCATATGAAAAAGCGCTGGAAGAATGTGAAGAGACCATCGTTTCTTCTCCTAAGATCAACGTTACCCAGATCGAAGAGGGCAAATCCTTCATCTTTACTGCAGAGGTTGCATTAAAGCCGGAAGTAACCCTGGGCCAGTATAAGGGCATTGAGGTTGACAAGGTAGAAGTTTCCGTAACCGACGAAGAGGTTGAGGCTGACTTAAAGCAGCAGCAGGAAAACAACTCCAGAACTGTAGTTGTGGAGCGTCCTGTACAGGATGGCGACATCGCTGTAATCGACTATGAAGGCTTCATCGACGGCGTAGCCTTCGAAGGCGGCAAGGGCACCAACTACAATCTGACGATCGGTTCCCATTCCTTCATCGGCGACTTCGAAGAGCAGCTGATCGGCAAGAACGCAGGCGAAGCGTGCGAAGTAAACGTAACCTTCCCTGAAGAGTACCATGCAAGCGAGCTGGCTGGCAAGCCTGCACAGTTCAAGGTAACTGTTAAGGAAGTAAAGGAAAAACAGCTTCCTGAATTAAACGACGAGTTCGCAGGCGAGGTTTCCGAGTTTGAAACCCTGGCTGAGTACAAAGAAGATATCAAGAAGAGCCTGCTTGCAAAGAAAGAAGCAGACGCTAAGGGCGCTAAGGAAGACGCTGTCATCGACGCAATCGTAGAGAATGCGCAGATGGAGATCCCGGACGCTATGGTAGAGACTCAGCAGAGACAGACCATCGACGAGTTCGGTCAGAGACTGCAGATGCAGGGTCTGAACCTGGAGCAGTACTTCCAGTTCACCGGTCTTACCTACGAGCACATGATGGAGCAGGTAAAACCTCAGGCGGAGCGCAGAATCAAATCCAGACTGGTTCTGGAAGCAGTTGCAGCTGCTGAGAATATCGAAGCTACGGAAGAAGATTTCGATGCAGAAGTAAAGCGCATGGCAGAAGGCTACAAGATGGAAGCAGACAAGATCAAAGAGCTGATGGGTGAAGCCGGCAAGAAGCAGATCATGGAAGATCTGGCTGTCCGCAAGGCTGTAGATTTCGTTGTAGGCGAAGCAGTAGAGAAATAATTTCAAACTGCGAACGATTCGAACATGATCTAAAATATTTCTTAAATATCAGCTGGATTTGTTGCAAAAGACAATGCCATGGGATAAGATTGGAAACAGATCAAATCCGACAGCGGGGCAGTTTCCTGCTGCAATAAAAAAGAAAACCGCAGGGTTTTGTGTATGCCAGAGCAGGGTCTCTTAACTGCTCTGGCATACCCCTTGTGAAAGGAGAGTGCTCAGATATGAGTTTAGTACCTTATGTAATCGAACAGACAAGCCGCGGAGAACGTTCCTATGACATTTATTCCAGACTGCTCAAAGAAAGAATTATTTTCCTGGGTGAGGAAGTAAACGATGTAACGGCGAGCCTCGTTGTGGCTCAGCTTCTTTTCCTGGAATCCGAAGATCCGGACAAGGATGTCCATCTGTATATCAACAGCCCCGGCGGCTCTATTCCTGCCGGTATGGCAATTTATGATACGATGAAATTTATCAAATGCGATGTCTCTACGATCTGTATCGGTATGGCGGCAAGCATGGGAGCCTTTTTGCTGGCAGGCGGCACGAAAGGCAAGAGAATGGCCCTCCCGAATGCGGAAATTATGATCCATCAGCCTCTGGGCGGCGCACAGGGACAGGCGACTGATATCGAAATCAACGCGAAGCATATATTAAAAACAAAAGAGAGAATGAACAGAATTCTTGCGGAGAATACTGGAAAAGAGTACGAAGTGATCGCTGCGGACACCGAAAGAGATAACTGGAAGACCGCAGAAGAAGCCAAAGAATATGGCCTGATCGATATGATTATCACTTCCCACGAGGATTATCTGAAATAATAGAATGCATGCTCTGCGAGCATTCTATTGTCATGAATAAGAGATAGATAGGAGAACGATATGGCAGGCAGATTTTCTGATGACCAGGTGAGATGTTCCTTCTGCCACAAGACACAGGATCAGGTGCATAAGCTGATCGCTGGTCCGGACGGCGTATATATCTGCGATGAGTGCGTGGACATCTGTGCCGAAATCATCGAAGAGGAAAATGAAGAAGAACCGCAGGAGGAAGATCCCAAACAGATCAACCTGCTGAAACCGGTGCAGATCAAAGAATTCCTCGATGATTATGTGATCGGTCAGGAAGAGGCCAAAAAGGTGCTGTCCGTTGCTGTATATAACCATTATAAAAGAGTGACAGCCGGGGCGGACGACGATGGTGTTGAGCTGCAGAAGTCCAACATTATTATGCTGGGACCTACCGGCAGCGGCAAGACATATCTTGCACAGTCTCTGGCGAAGATCATCAACGTACCGTTTGCGATCGCAGATGCGACGACGCTGACGGAAGCCGGATATGTCGGTGAGGATGTTGAAAACATCCTGTTAAAGCTGATTCAGGCGGCTGATTATGATATTGAACGGGCACAGCTCGGTATTGTATATTTGGATGAAATCGACAAGATCACGAAGAAAAGTGAAAACGTATCGATTACCCGCGACGTTTCGGGAGAGGGCGTACAGCAGGCACTGCTGAAGATCATGGAAGGCACAGTAGCGAGTGTTCCTCCCCAGGGCGGACGGAAGCACCCGCAGCAGGAGCTGATTCCGATTGACACGACGAACATTTTGTTCATCTGCGGCGGCGCCTTTGACGGCATCGAGCGGATCGTGGAATCCAGACTGGACAAAAAGAGCATCGGCTTCAACGCACAGATTTCTTCCAACGTAGAGCGCAAGGCAGGCGAGCTGTATGCGGATGTAACTCCGCAGGATCTGGTGAAGTTCGGACTGATTCCGGAGTTCGTCGGACGCGTGCCGATTACGGTAGCGCTGGAGGGACTGGACAGAGAGGCATTGATCCGAATCCTCATGGAGCCGAAGAATGCGCTGATCAAGCAGTATCAGAAGCTCTTTGGATTCGACCATGTAAAGCTTTCCTTTGAGAAGGAAGCGATTGAAAAGATCGCTGACCTCGCGCTGGAGAGAAAGACAGGCGCCAGAGGACTTCGCTCCATCATGGAAAAGACGATGATGGATGTGATGTATCAGATCCCTTCCGATCCGAGCATTACACAGTGCGTAATTACAAAAGAAGCGGTAGAAGGAACCGGAAAACCGATGGTGGTACGGCGTGAAAAACAGGGACTTCTGGACGGCTTTAAAGAAGCAAAATAGAATGACAGGAAAAGACGCCGCCCGCGACAGATACGGACGGCGTTTTTTATCGTATAGGAAACTTCGTTTCCATACGATAAAAAACGCTCTGCGAGGATGCGCACTCGGCGCAAGGGTAGATGGTTGCTGAAGCAACCGCGCCTCGGCGCGAGAATGTGCCAAGGCACATTCTATTTTTATCGTATAGGATACGATAAAAAATACTCCGCAGGATTTTATCCTAAACTCCGCATCAATAGGAGATAGCATACGATGGAAAATTTCAAAAAACTTCCGGTGATCGCCCTGCGCAGCATGACGATCCTGCCGGATACGATGATACATTTTGACCTGATCCGCAAGAAGTCCATTCTGGCGGCAGAACAGGCGATGAGCGAAGATCAGGAGGTATTTCTGGTAACCCAGTGCCATGCTGAGACGGAGGACCCGCAGGCAGAGGATCTGTACCAGATCGGCTGTATTGCAAAGGTAAAGCAGGTCACGAAGCTGCCGGACAATCTGGTTCGCGTTCTCGTAGAGGGCGTTTGCAGAGGACGTCTTAGGACGCTTTTTGGAGAGTGGGAATGGCTCGGCGGCGACATCGAGGCGCTGGAAGTGCCAGCAATGGACGAAAGCAGGAAAGAAGCGATGCTGCGCAGCGCGCGCGATCGTTTCACAGAATACTGCAAATATTATCCAAGAACGGGACGGACGCTTCTGCGCCATATGGAGGAAATTCGTGATCCTGGTAAGCTGATGGATCAGATTATCGAAAATATTCCGGCAGATTACACCGTAAAGCAGAAAATTTTGGAGCAGGTGGATCTCGAAAGCCGTTTCGAAGCGCTGGCAGAGGTGCTTGCGACGGAGGTAGAGGTTGCCAGAATCCGCACTGATCTGACGGAAAAAGTGCGGGAACGTGTGGATAAAAACCAAAAAGATTACATTTTGCGGGAACAGCTGAAATATATTCAGGAGGAGCTGGGGGAGGACGATGCGTCGGATGCAGCGTTGTATGAAGAAAAGCTGCAACAGCTCAAAGCCTCTAAAGAAGTAAAGGAAAAGATCGCAAAAGAGATCTCCAGATTCAAACGGCTTTCCACAAACAGTGCAGAGTCCGGTGTGGAACGTGCCTACATCGAGACACTTCTGGAGCTTCCGTGGGACAAAACCTCCCGCGAAACCTCCGACCTGACTCGCGCGGAGGAGATTCTTGACCGGGATCATTATGGTCTGGAACAGGTAAAGGAGCGTATGCTGGAATTTCTGGCGGTGCGCGCGCTGACCAAGCAGGGAGAAAGCCCGATTATCTGTCTGGTAGGACCTCCCGGAACCGGTAAAACCTCGATTGCACGCAGCGTTGCAGAGGCGTTGAATAAAAAATACGTCCGCATCAGCCTTGGCGGTGTGCGGGATGAGGCGGAGATCCGGGGACACAGAAGAACCTATGTCGGCTCGATGCCCGGACGGATTGTCAATGGTTTGAGACAGGCAGGCGTGAAAAACCCGCTGATGCTGCTGGACGAGGTGGATAAGGTTTCGAGCGACTATAAAGGAGACACCGCTTCGGCGCTTCTGGAAGTGCTGGATGCCGAACAAAACCGCAATTTCCGTGATCATTATGTGGAAATTCCGATCGATTTATCGGAGGTGCTGTTTGTTGTGACGGCAAATACGACCGAGACAATTCCGCGTCCGCTTCTGGATCGTATGGAAGTGATCGAGGTCAGCAGTTATACCGCTGCGGAAAAGTTCCACATCGCACGGGAGCATCTGATGCCCAAGCAGCTGAAGAAAAACGGTATGCAGGGACGGCTGATCGTCAGTGATAATGCACTGCACAGCGTGATTGAGGGTTATACAAGAGAAGCCGGTGTCAGAGGTCTGGAGCGAAAGCTTGGGGAGATCTGCCGGAAAGCAGCGAGAGAGCTGTTAAAAGAGGATAAAAGCTGTATCCGCGTCAACGACCGGAACCTCGAAAAATATCTCGGCAAGCCCAGATTCCATTCGCTGAAAGCAAATCAGACGGACGAAATCGGAATTGTGCGCGGCCTGGCATGGACGAGTGTGGGCGGCGATACGTTGCAGATTGAAGTCAATATGATGCCGGGCAAAGGCGAGCTGGAGCTGACCGGACAGTTAGGCGATGTGATGAAGGAATCCGCTATGACTGGCCTGAGCTATATCCGTTCGGTCAGCGAGCGGTATCAGATCGATCCCGACGTATTTAAAAAGAATGATTTTCATATTCATATTCCGGAGGGAGCGGTTCCAAAGGACGGACCGTCCGCCGGTATTACTATGGCGACGGCGCTTCTGTCTGCGCTGACCCATACGCCGGTTCGCGCCGATCTGGCGATGACGGGCGAAATTACGCTGCGGGGCAGAGTGCTGCCCATCGGCGGCTTAAAGGAAAAGACGCTGGCGGCAAAGACTGCTGGAATCAAGACAGTATTGGTGCCAGAAAAGAACCGTCCGGACGTGGAAGAGATTCCGGCGGAGATCAAAAATGGGTTGGAAATTCTTTTTGTAGAAACGATGGACGATGTGATTGCGCACGCTTTTGTGGGCGGGAAAGGAAACAACTGATATGGTAATCAAATCCGTTCAATTGGAAACGGTCTGCGGCATTACGAGTAAGCTTCCGGACAATATACTGCCGGAAATTGCATTTGCCGGAAAGAGTAACGTTGGCAAATCCTCCCTCATCAACGGGATCATGAACCGGAAAAGCCTGGCGAGAACTTCTTCCCAGCCCGGCAAAACCCAGACCATCAACTTTTATAATGTAAATGAAGTGTTTTATCTGGTAGATCTGCCTGGCTATGGCTACGCAAAAGCCAATCAGGAAGTCAAGGCGCAGTGGGGCAAGATGATCGAACGATACCTGCATTCCTCCAAGCAGCTAAAGGCGGTTTTTTTGCTGATCGATATCCGGCACGACCCGTCTGCAAACGATAAGCAGATGTATCAGTGGATGCGTCATTACGGCTTTGATCCGATCATCATTGCAACCAAGCTGGACAAAATCAACCGCAGTCAGATCCAAAAGCAGCTCAAGGCAATTCGGGTTGGCTTAGAGGCACAGAAGGATACGATCATCATCCCGTATTCCTCTCTTTCCAAGCAGGGACGGGAAGAAATTTATGATCTGCTCGACAGCATTCTCTCAGAAGACGGAGGCGTTAAAGCATGTGGAGACAATCCAGAAAATATGTAAAAGCGGTGTTAAACCTGATCACTGCAGCAGTGATTTTGCTGTTTGTCGTATTTGTTGTGCCATCGGTTATTTCATATTTTATGCCTTTTGTAATTGGCTGGATCATTGCGATGATTGCAAATCCGCTGGTGCGTTTTTTGGATGAAAAGATTAAGATCCGCAGGAAAGCAGGCTCTGCGATTGTCATTATTGCAGTTATCGCTGTGATTGTAGCTGGCATTTACGGGATTCTGAGCCTGCTTGCAGGACAGCTGAAGGGATTTGTGGAAGAGCTGCCGGGACTCTGGAAGGCAATGGAGTCTGATATTTCCAACGCGGGAAGCTCACTGGAAAGCTTTTCTCACTATTTTTCCCCAAATGTGCAGGATCAGGTTGCCAGGGTTCTGAATTCGCTGATGAATCTGTTAAGCAGCGCAGTGGATCATCTGGGCAGTCCGACGGTATCTGCAGTCGGCAATTTTGCCAAAAATATCCCGACGATCATCGTCGGTGTCATCATGTGTCTGTTGTCCTCTTATTTCTTTGTGGCGCAGCGGGAAGAAGTGATTGCTGCATTTCGCAGATATGTACCGGAGAGCTTCCGCAAAAAGTGGGATGTGATGTATCATAGTCTGACCGGTGCCATTGGCGGATATTTCAAGGCACAGCTAAAAATCGAGATCTGGGTATATCTTCTGATGCTGGTAGGCTTTCTGATCCTGCGGGTGCGTTACGGTGCGCTGATTTCCATCGGAATTGCGGTCCTGGACTTTTTGCCGGTATTCGGAACCGGTACGGTTCTGTGGCCGTGGGCAGTGATCAAGGTGCTTGGCGGAGACTTTAAAATGGCCATCGGGCTGCTGATCATATGGGGAGTTGGACAGCTTTTGCGTCAGCTCATTCAGCCGAAAATTGTTGGGGATTCCATTGGTGTTCCGCCGCTTCCGACCCTGTTTCTGATCTTTATCGGATATAAGGTAGGCAGCGTTGCCGGCATGATCCTGGCGGTTCCGGCAGGCATTATTGTTGCCAATATGTATCAGGCGGGATTTTTTGACACAACTATGGACAGCGTGCGGATCCTGGTGCATGGCTTTAACCGGTTCCGGCGACTGACCCCGGAGGATAAGGCAGAGATTTCGGAGAAAAAGGAATAAAAAACGTTGCCGTGAGGTTCGGGGCGGCGGGCTGAAGTCCGGGAAATCCCTTGGTTGTTCTGGAATTCGGCGTAGGCCGCCCGCAGAATGGAGGATGATTTGCGCAACTTTAAAATTGTGATTCAATACGAAGGAACCAGATATCAGGGCTGGCAGCGGCAGGGGACGACTCAGAACACGCTGCAGGGCAAATTCGAGGCGCTGCTTTCGAAAATTGCGGGGACTCCGGTGGAAATCCAGGCATCCGGCAGGACGGATGCAGGTGTGCACGCCCTGGGGCAGACCGCGAATTTCCATATGAATACGGAGCTTTCCTGCGAAGAGCTTCTGGATAAGCTGAACCAGTATCTGCCGGAGGATGTGGCGGTTATTTCCTGTCAGGAGGCTGCTCCCAGGTTCCACGCGCGTTTAAATGCGGTCGGTAAGACCTATTGCTACCGGATTCACAACAGCAAAATCCCGGCGGTGTTTGACAGACGGCTGGTATGGCAGATCGAACAGCAGTTAGATGTAGATGCGATGAAAACAGCGGCGAAGTATCTGGTCGGGACGCATGATTTTGCAGCGTTTACCTCCGCAAAAAACAAGAAAAAATCGACTGTCCGCTCGATAGAGTCCATTTTGTTCGAGCAAAACGGCGCGGATATCCGGATTTCTTTTCGGGGAGACGGATTTTTGTTCCATATGGTCCGCATTCTGACCGGAACACTGGTGGAGGTCGGTCTCGGGGTGCGCAGACCGGAAGAAATTGCTGCGATTCTGGACGGAAAAGACCGGCAGAAGGCGGGAATGCTGGCACCGGCGTCCGGACTTTGCCTGATGGAGGTTTATTATCAGTAGAGGATCTTTATGAAAAAGATATGGAATCAACTGGGACACAGTCTTTTTGCAGAGGATGAAAGCAGTCGGAAAACAAAGCACATCCTCAGGACTGTGTTTTTCTTTTATATTCTTGTGCTGCTCAAGGTGATTGTTTTTAAGTATCCCCTTGCGCGGCTGGAGGCGATCGCTGCTTCCTGGACAAAGGAGGTTGTCTGGGAGGGACTTGGAACCGCCAACTTCACTTTATTTAAGACGATTCGGATGTATATCCGTTACTGGGGAAAATTAAACAGCTTTGAAAATCTTTTCGGCAACGTGCTTGCTTTTGTGCCGCTTGGCTTCTTATTGCCGTTTCTGCAAAAGGAGAGCCGCCGATTCTGGATTCTGTTTCTGGACGCGTTCGTGCTTGTCTGCTGTATCGAGCTGTTTCAGCTTTTTACGGCATTCGGCGCATTTGATGTGGATGATATTTTGCTGAACTGCGTGGGTGCGCTGCTGGGATATGCGGTTTTTTCGCGCTGCCTGCGGGACGCCCGTCGGACACAGGAGAAGCAGGATGCACCGGGTGCACCGGGCACCGTCGGATAAAACGCGGTATCTGGGATGGAAGCATAGAGCGCGCTGCGCGGAATGCGGTTGGTATTCGTAAAAAATTTCATTGCGCTACGCTGCCGGAACGCAGAATTGGCGCTGGATTTTTCTGTGGAAATGGAGTAACATGAAAACATGTTTGCTGCATAGCAATTTGAAAAATGGGGAGATACAAAAGGAGGAGAAGGTCGATGCGACTGATTTTTATTCGGCATGCAGAACCGGATTATTCAATTGACAGCCTGACAGAAAAGGGCTGGCGGGAAGCGAAGCTTCTTGCTGAGCGCACGAAGCGTTGGAAGGTGGATGAATTTTACTGCTCGCCCCTTGGCAGGGCGAAGGATACGGCTTCGTTTACACTGAAGGAATGTGGCAGGGAGGCAGTGACATGTGATTGGATGCGCGAATTCGATGCCTGTGTCGTTGACCCGGAAACCGGAAAGAACCGGCTGAGCTGGGATTTAAAGCCTGCTTACTGGACAAAAGAGCCGGATTTGCTGAATATAGATCGTTTTCTGGAAACGGATCTGATGAAAAGCGGTCCGGTTGCAGAGACCTATCAGAAAGTCTGCGATGGCTTAGACGGTATCCTCGCAAAACACGGTTACCACAGGGAGGGACGCTTATATCGCACGAAGCAGCATAATGAGGACACAATCGTGCTGTTCTGCCATATGGGAGTGACATTTTATATGCTGTCCCATCTGCTTTCCATTTCTCCGGTGTGTCTGAATCATACGATGTTTCTGCCGCCGTCTTCCGTGACGGTTGTGAGTACGGAAGAGGTGGAGCAGGGCTATGGGATGTTCCGGACGCAGATGCTGGGAGACACGTCTCATCTGTACTGCGCCGGGGAGCCGGTGTCCCACATGGGATATTTTGCGGAGATTCTGCAGGAGCGTCCGTTATGATCGCACCGCGGGGCACGGCAGGTGCACAATCGGCGCGCCAGCCTGCAGGCGCATCCTCTGCGCAATCGGCGTGTCAGCCTGCGGGCGCATCCTCTGCGCAATCCGTCATTCCAACCGCTTACGCTATGCCGCAATCTGTAGTGCTTCCGATTGCGGATACTGCGCTCCTTACAGCACGGACGCTTGCACGCTATCATTTTCCGGAAGATGAGCGTGAGCAGCTAAAGCAGCTGTGCATTCGGCTAAAGGATACCTGCAGCGGTCAGATCAGCTGCAGGTTCGCAGCGTGTCCGGAAAAAGAAGATCGACTGGCAGCATCCATGACAATTGGAAAAGGAGTGGACGAGCTGCAGGAAAAGCTTCAAAAGCAGGATATGCTGCTGGAAAGCTATATGGTTGAAACGCTCGCCGGAGAAGCTCTGATGGAAGCCTATAGCCGGTTCCATGCGGAAATTCATCGAAGAACCGGATGGTTTGTGAAGCAGATGAGCTTTTTGGGAAGCAGCAGCGAGCCGATCGAACAGCTTCCGGCGCTGCTGAAACTGCTTGACTGCAATGGTCAATACACCGCTTCCTACATCACCTGCAATGAAAGCCTTTGCCTGATCCCGAAAAAAAGCGTCGTGTTCTGGACAGAATTGACAAAGGAGGGCGTCCGCTGCGCCGGTGTATGCGACAGCTGTGAAAATGTGCAGTGTGAGAACCGAATCCCGGATAATCCGGACAATCAGGAAGCGGCAGAAAAGACGGAAGGCGTGGTAGAGAGCATTCGATGGCCGGATCTGTTCGGACGGCCGCTGCCCTATGGCTATAACCGGATTTTTGGCAGATAAAAAGACCGAATGGAGGAAGACAAGACGTGAAGAAGCTGCTTTGTTATTTGAAAGGGTATGAAAAGGAAACCGTGCTCGCCCCTTTGTTTAAAATGCTGGAAGCACTGTTTGAGCTGTTTGTTCCGCTGGTAATGGCTGCGGTGATCGACCAGGGTATCGGCGGATCGGACAAACCGTACATCGTGAGGATGTGCATGCTTTTGATTGCGCTGGGCGTCATCGGACTGGTCTGCTCGATTACAGCGCAGTATTTTGCGGCGAAAGCGGCGACCGGATTTTCCACCCGCCTGCGCCATGAGCTGTTTGCGCACATCCAGGGACTCTCCTATACGGAAATGGATACCCTCGGCACGTCTACGTTGATCACGAGAATGACGAGTGATATCAACCAGGTACAATCCGGTGTCAATCTGGTGCTGCGCCTGTTTTTGCGTTCACCTTTTATTGTGTTCGGCGCGATGATTATGGCGTTTACCGTAGATGCAAAGGCGGCGCTGATTTTCGTGGTGACGATTCCGCTGCTTTCCATCGTCGTGTTCGGCATTATGCTCTGGACGATGCCTCTGTACAAAAAGGTGCAGGCGGCGCTGGATCAGGTGCTGGGTCTGACCCGGGAAAACCTGACAGGCGTGCGCGTCATCCGCGCTTTTAATAAAGAAGAGGAAGAATTAAGCCGTTATCAGGAAAAAAATGAAACGCTGACCGGGCTGCAGAAATACGTTGGCAGAATCTCCGGTCTGATGAACCCCATTACTTATGTAATCGTCAACGTTTCGATCATTGCGCTGTTGTATACCGGCGCGATCCGTGTAGATTCCGGCATCCTGACTCAGGGACAGATCGTAGCGCTTGTCAATTACATGTCTCAGATTCTGGTAGAGCTTGTCAAGCTGGCGAACCTGATTATCACGGTGACAAAAGCGATCGCCTGCGGCAACCGTGTGCAGAGCGTGCTGGAAGTGCAAAACAGTATGGAGCTGGCTGATGTGGAACAGAAAATTGAGACGGACAAAAATGCGCCTGCGGTTGTCTTTGACCATGTGTGTCTGACTTATGCGGGAGCGGGCAGCGAATCGCTGACGGACATCAGCTTTACGGCAAAGCATGGTGAGACGATCGGCATCATCGGCGGTACGGGTTCCGGTAAATCCAGTGTGGTCAATCTGATCCCCCGTTTTTATGATGTAACAAAGGGACGTGTCCTGGTAGACGGTGTTGACGTCAAAGATTACAGCCCGGAAGTGCTGCGCAGCAGGATTGGCATCGTGCCGCAGAAAGCAGTGCTGTTTGCCGGAACCATTGTAGAGAATCTGCGCTGGGGAAAGAAGGACGCGTCCAAAGAAGAAATGTGGAAAGCGCTGGAAATTTCCCAGTCAAAAGAGTTTGTTGAGAAAAAAGACGGACAGCTCGAGAGCAGAATCGAGCAGGGAGGCAAGAATTTATCCGGCGGTCAGAGACAGCGTCTGACCATTGCCCGTGCCCTTGTCAGACAGCCGGAAATCCTGATTTTGGACGACAGCGCGTCTGCCCTCGACTATGCGACGGATGCGGCGCTTCGAAAAGCAATCCGAAATATGGAAGGAAATCCTGCGGTCTTTATCGTTTCCCAGAGAACGTCCTCCATTCAGCATGCAGACCGGATCCTGGTGCTGGACGATGGAAAGGCTGCCGGACTTGGAACCCATGAGGAGCTGCTTGCAACCTGTCCGGTTTATCAGGAAATTTATTATTCCCAGTTCGATGAAAAGGCGGCGAAGGCAGTGCATGAAAACGTCGCCAATGCGGGTAAAGCAGAGAAAGGAGGATGCTGAACATGGCAAAGAAAATGGATGCAGGACAGACCCAGACCCTGAAAAAAGTACTGCGCTATATGAAGCCGTACCGGTTTTTCCTTCTTTTATCCGTGATTTTAGCGGCGATTACTGTCGCATCCACGCTGTATCTTCCACTGTTAATCGGTAAAGCGGTGGACTGCATCGTTGGAAAAGGTAATGTCAATTTTGACGGACTGATTGCAGTTCTGATCAAAATGGCGGTCATGATCGGGATCACCGCACTGGCGCAGTGGATTATGAACGTCTGCAACAATAAACTGACCTATCAGATCGTGCGGGATATTCGAAACGAGGCATTTGAAAAGATAGAGGTTCTGCCCCTCAAATACATTGACGGACATGCCCACGGTGAGATCGTCAGTCGTGTCATCGCGGACGTCGATCAGTTTGCGGACGGTCTGTTGATGGGCTTTACCCAGCTCTTTACCGGTGTGATTACGATTCTGGGAACGATCGGCTTCATGCTTTCGGTCAACGTCGGCATCACGATTGTCGTGCTGGTGGTAACACCGGTTTCCTTGTTTGTGGCCTCGTTTATCGCAAAGCGGACCTTCAGCATGTTCAAGGCCCAGTCCGAAACGAGAGGTGAGCAGACTGCTTTGATCGATGAAATGATCGGCAACCAGAAGATTGTGCAGGCATTCGGGCAGGAAAAGGATGCCATCGAAAAATTCGACGAAATCAACGGCCGTCTCCAGACGTGCTCGTTGAAAGCGATTTTCTTTTCCTCCATCACAAATCCGTCCACCCGTTTTGTCAACAGCCTTGTGTATACCGGCGTCGGCATCTTCGGCGCGCTGGCTGCGATCAACGGACGGCTGACGGTCGGACAGCTGAGCAGCTTTTTGAGCTATGCAAATCAGTACACCAAACCCTTTAATGAAATTTCCGGCGTCGTAACAGAGCTGCAGAACGCGATCGCCTGCGCGGGACGGGTATTCGAGCTGATTGAAGAAAAATCTCAGGTGCCGGAAGTGGAAAATGCGGTTTCACTGCAGCATGTGGATGGAAAAGTGGAGCTGAAGGACGTTGCGTTTTCCTATGTGCCGGAGCAGAAGCTCATTGAGAACTTCAATCTGCAGGTAAAGCCGGGTGAGCGCGTGGCGATTGTCGGACCCACCGGATGCGGCAAAACGACGGTGATCAACCTGTTGATGCGGTTTTATGATGTAAACAGCGGCTCCATTTCGGTAGAAGATGTGGATATCCGGGAAATGACCAGACACAGCCTGCGTGCGGGATACGGCATGGTGCTGCAGGAAACCTGGCTGAGAGCCGGAACCATCCGCGACAACATTACGGTCGGAAAGCCGGATGCGACGCAGGAAGAGATCGAAGCAGCGGCGAAGGCATGCCATGCGCACAGTTTTATCATGCGCTTGCCGGAGGGCTATGACACGGTTATTTCGGAGGACGGCGGAAGCCTTTCCCAGGGACAGAAGCAGCTTCTGTGCATCACGCGTGTCATGCTGTGTCGCCCGCCGATGCTGATTTTAGACGAGGCGACGTCCTCAATCGATACCAGAACAGAATTAAAGATTCAGAATGCATTTGCAAAGCTGATGGAAGGCAGGACGAGCTTTATCGTTGCACACCGTCTTTCCACCATCCGCAGCGCGGACGTCATTCTGGTCATGAAGGATGGTCATATCATCGAGCAGGGCAACCACGAGACACTGCTTGCACAGAACGGCTTTTATGCAACGCTGTATAACAGCCAGTACGCAATGTGAGCGGTATCGGGAGAAAATAGAAATAAGAATTGTATATTGCAGGCTGCACTGCTATAATGGGAAACGAAACAAAAAAATAAAACATGCAGAGTAGGTTTGTATGCGTTAAGTGCCGGCAGGACAGAGAGTTGCCTGTTGGACGAAAAGCCGGTTCGGCTTGCGGTATACAGACCGCATCTCGCTGCAGCAGAAGATAATCCCATTATCTCCTTTTGCGGCCCGATGTCTGTAGAAGGAGGAAATGCAATGAAAAAAATGGCAGCTCTTTTTACAGAATCCATGCGGGAGTTTCGCAATATCCGCACCATCACGGCGTGCGGACTTTTTGCGGCGCTTGCGTTGATTCTCAACTCGTTCACCGTTCAGATCGGGAATTACTTAAAGATCGGCGTATCCGGTCTTCCGAATGAAATGGTGGACGTCCTGTTTGGCCCTGCGGTCGGCAGCCTGTTTGCGGCAGCGATGGATATTTTAAAGCTGCTGCTGTATCCCACCGGAGCATGGATTCCGGGTCTGACTTTAAACTGCCTGCTGGCGGGACTGATCTACGGATTTTTCCTGTACCGCAAACCGACAAACTTTTGGCGGATTCTGGCGGCGGAGCTGACAGTGGCGCTTTTGGTGAACGTCCTGCTCGGAACCTTCTGGCTGTCTCAGGTGTACGGTAAGGCGTTTATGGTGATGCTTCCCGCGCGGCTGATCAAAAATGTGATCAAGGCTCCGGTGGACAGCATCATTTTATATCTGGTGATGACGGTGCTGGAACGCGCCGGTGTTTTCCGGATGTTAAAAATTTTCCGCCCGGGAAAAAGTGGCGTATGGAGACAGGAAAAGATCTCCGGTTTCGACAAAAAATGACAGGAGGTCAAAATGAATCTGAATATTCCTTACATGGAGACAGACAATAAGCTCCTAAACGATGCGTATCGGATCGCAGCGGGGGATATTGTCGGCAATATCGTATATTACCAGAACGGACTGTTGACGGAGGAAAAGCCCTGTATGATCGCAGGGCTGGACTACAATACCCCGTGGACTCGGGATACGGCAATCAACATCTGGAACGCGTTGAGCATTTTGTCTCCGGAGGTTTCCAAAAACACGCTGCTTGCGGTTTTGGAGGAAGAAGAGGGAAACATTTATATCGGCGGCCAGTATTGGGATTCGATCATCTGGATGATCGGCGCCAGAGAGTACTGCAGATTTCATAAAGACGATAACTTCTATCGCCTTGCTTTTGAAGCCGGCAGAAATTCTGTACATCGTCTGGAAGAGGACGAATTTGATGAAGAGGACGGTTTGTTCCGCGGTCCCGCTGTGTACGGCGACGGCATTGCGGCATATCCGGACAAGTACAGCAAATGCCCGAATCAGGGTTCCGGAATCCTGGAATGGGTGGATTATCCGGGCAATCCGGTTTATCCCAAGGGCTACGGTATCCCGATGAAAGCACTTTCTACCAACTGCGTTTATTTTAAGGCCTATGAAATTCTGGCAGAGATGGCCCATGCGCTTGGCGAGCCCGCGAAAGAGTTCGAGGAAAAAGCGGCAGCTATGAAGAAAGCCGTCAACAAAAACTTCTGGAATGAGAAGCGCGGCAGCTACGATTATCTTGCAGGAGAATGCGATTATGCAGAGGGGCTTGGGCTGGCATTTGCCGTGCTGTTCGGCATTGCGGACGAACAGCAGACGGCGTTGATTGGGGAAAATACCCATATCTGCGCACACGGCATTCCCTGTGTATGGCCGACCTTCTGGCGCTATGAGTGCCTGGGCGGCTATGGACGCCATTCCGGCACGGTCTGGCCGCATATCCAGGGCTTCTGGGCGCGCGCAATGCACAGGGCAGGACATCAGGAAAGCTTCGAAAAAGAGCTGTATCTGATGGCACAGAAAGCAGTCCGGGATATGCACTTTTCCGAAATTTATCATCCGGATACCGGTGCGCTTTATGGTGGTATGCAGGAGCAGGGACCCGGCGGAATCGTAGAATGGGATTCCAGACGCAAACAGACCTGGAGCGCAACTGCATTTTTATCCCTGATTTATTTTGAAATTCTGGGGCTTACCATGGAGGATGGAGAACCGGTCTTTCATCCGCAGCTGCCGATTAACTGCGGTCACATGAGGATTCGCGGCTTCGAAGTGGCGGGCTGGCTCTTTGATCTGGATATCGACGGAAAAGAGGTTTCTGTGCGGAAGCGAAAGATTTCATAAACAATAGAATGCACGCTCTGCGAGCATTCTATTGTCTTGAATAAAAATTAGAATAAGGCGGAAACGAATGCCCGGCAGCGGGTGTGCGTTTCCGCTTTATTATCGTATAGGAAACTTCGTTTCCATACTATAATAAACGCTCTACGAGGATGCGCACTCGGCGCAAGGGTAGATGGTTGCTAAAGCAACCGCGCCTCGGCGCGAGAATGTGGCAGAGCACATTCTTTTTTATCATCCTTGTCGCCCTTGACAAAATGAAAAACGTAGCTTATAGTTTATAACACAAACAATATTATACAATGTATAATATTGCAGAAGATACAGGTTTAGGGAAAGGATGGGAACGTATGATTTTTAATACAGGCTCTGCGCTGCTGGATGCGATTGTTCTTGCAGTTGTTTCCCGGGAGCCGGAAGGGACATACGGTTATAAAATCACACAGGAGGTCCGCCAGGCGATCGATCTGTCGGAATCGACATTGTACCCGGTGCTTCGCAGACTGCAAAAAGACGGCTGCCTGGAAGTCTACGATATGGAATTCGGAGGCAGGAACCGGCGGTATTATCGGATTACGGAGCAAGGAAGCGCGCAGCTTTCGCTGTATGAAGCGGAATGGATTCGGTATTCTGAGAAGATAACGGCACTTTTTGAGGGAGGACAAAATTGATGGACAGGGCAGAATTTTTAAATCGTCTGGAAGCGCAGCTTTTAGATGTTCCGCAGGCGGAGCGGGAAGAAGCGCTGCAATATTATGAGGATTACTTAAACGACGCGGGCGACGCAGGAGATTTCGATATTCTGCAGGAACTCGGCACACCGGAGGAAGTCGCGGATTCTATCCGGAACGGACTGCGGCAGGATAGCAGCGACGCGGGCGAGCGCAGCGGCCAGGCGGACGAAAATTGGCAGGACAGCAGCCGCAGCGGTCAGGCTGGCGACAGTGGTTATTTTTCCGAAAACGGCTACGTCGACCGGGAGCCGCAGAAGGAAGAGCTGCAGCGGGTAAAGCAACCTGCGTGCGGCGAACGTTCTGATGCGGACTGGCAGAGCACGGGTAGCGATGCAGAGGATGATTCCAGCGCTGCCCGCAGAAAGCGACATCCGGTCTGGCTGTGGATTTTGCTGATCGTCTTCGCAGCGCCTGTGGTGCTTCCGATTGTGTTTGGGCTGCTTGTGACGGCAATTTCCGTTCTCTTTGCCCTGTTTATCACAGGAATTGCACTGCTGGTCTGCGGAATCGTTTGTACAGGCGTGGGCATCTGGGCGCTGATTCAGGCGTTTACACAGATTGCAGCGTGGCCGGCAGCGGCGATGATTGGAATCGGCATCAGTCTGGCAGCAATTGGAATCGGCGTTTTGGTGACGATGCTTATGGGATGGCTGATCGGTAAGGTGGTTCCGGCAGGTGTCCGGGCATTGTGTAACTGCCTGCACAGGATTGTGACGAGAAAAGGAGGCAGGGCAGCATGAAAAACTGGAAAAAAGGGATGATTGCAGGTTCGATCATCTGCATTGCAGCAGGATTTCTTTTCATCGGGATCGGAAGTTCTATGGGTGGATGGAAAAATATTGATCAGATCAACAGTCGTTATATTCATTTCGGCGGCAGTGATACGTTTATCGGTTTGTATTTACCGGAAAATACAAAAGAATCGATTGAGATTTTGTCACGGGAAACAGACAGTCCTGCGGATGCAGGAAACGACAGCACAGGCGAGGTAATTTCGTTCAACGGAAAATCACCGGAAAAGATGGAGATTTCCGCAAATACCCTGGCATTAAAAATTGTTCCCGGAGAGTCCGATGCGATTATCCTCAGCGGAAGCAACCGGGATAAGATGAACTGTTATATCGAAGACAACTGCCTGTATCTGGAAGAAAAGAACCATAAACCGCTTCAAAAGAGTGGCGAAATCGTCCTGACGGTTCCGGAATCGATGGACTGGAAAAAGATCGAAATCGATGTAGAGGCAGCGTATGTGGCACTGCAGAATTTTTCAGCGGAGGAAATGGAATTTTCGGCAGACGCTGGAAGCATTGAAGCATCCGGGCTGCAGATGAAAAAGCTGATTTTGTCCGTGGAGGCGGGAGCCATTACTTTGACGGACAGTGAGGCAGCAGAGCTGGAAGCGGATGCAGAAGCAGGTGCCATCCGTTTTTCGGGAAGCATCACAGATAGGGTGGATGCAGATGCAGAGCTTGGAAACATTGTCTTGAAGCTTTCACAGAGTAAAGACGATTTTGATTATGAAATCGACAGTGATCTGGGAAACGTGGAATTTGACGGCATTTCCGTGGAAAATTCCGTGATCTGCAATAAGGCGTCCGGAAAGATGAATTTGGACTCTTCCATGGGAAATATTGAAATTTACTTCGAACAGGATTAAAATAAAACAAAGAAAGAGAGGACATCATTATGAACAACAAGAAATTATTTCGTTCCACAACGAACAGAATGGTATGCGGCGTGTGCGGCGGTCTTGGAGATTTCTTCGGGATCGATGCGACAGTGATCCGCATTTTATATGTACTTGTCAGCCTGTTTTTAGGTGCAGGCTTTCTCGGACTGATTCTGTATTTTATTCTGGCAGTGATCATTCCGGAAGATGACGGAATTGTGGACTAAAGACGGGAGGAAAAATCATGTTTCGTGAAATCAAACCGCAGGAGATCCAGGATAACCCCTTCGAGCTGATCGGAAAGGAGTGGCTGCTGGTAGCAGCAAACAAAGACGGCAAAAGCAACGCCATGACGGCGAGCTGGGGAGCAGTAGGTGAAATGTGGGGAAAGTCGGTCGTGATGATCGTGATCCGCCCGCAGCGCTATACGAAGACTTTTCTGGATCAGACAGAGACGTTTTCCCTTGGTATTTTCCCGGAAACACAGCGGGAGATGTTAAATTACATGGGAACAGTGTCCGGAAGGACAGAGGATAAGATCGCCAAAAGCGGACTGACAGAGTCCCTTGTGGATGGTGCGCCTGTTTTTGAAGAAAGCCGGATGACGCTCGTGTGCCGTAAGCTGTTTGCACAGCCCATGGAGGAAGCAGCATTTCTGGATCAAAAGACCGTGGATTCCTGGTATCCGGATAAGGATTTCCATACGCTTTATATCGCAGAAATTGAGAAAGTGCTGGTAAAATAGAGCCGGATCGAAATAACAGATTGCAAAAAAGATCCTGCATTGCAGCTGCGCATTTGCGCCGGACAATGCAGGATCTTTTGTTTCTTTCATAGGAAAATGCATCATTTACTGATCTGCCAGATCTGACAGGAAATTTTCGAAGCAGACGCCATCAGGCTCCGGAATCTGCAGCGCTTTCGATGCGGAAATACATTTGGAAATAAAATCCGCCGCCTTTTGGACGGAGACGGAAAAATCGACGCCGTTTAGTGCGTCCGCCATCAGGATCGAAGCGAAAATATCGCCGGTTCCATGTCGGGACGGACCTGCAGAGGGCGTCAGGCAGGCGCGTTGAGAAAACGGCTCCTTGCAGGACAGATAATTTTCAAAGCCTTCTTTCCCATGGATCAGGCAGGGCAGACCTGTGATGACGATTTTGGACGGACCGAGTTTGTGAAGCCTTTGACAAAGCTCAGAAAGCTCAGATTCATTCCAGAAGCCGTCTTTCCAGGGCGTATCCGCCAAAAGGCATGCTTCCGTGATATTGGGCGTAATGATGTCTGCCAGCGGAATCAGGCTGCGCAGCTTTTGACAGTGTTTTGGTGTGATCGTGCGATAGGGCTTTCCGTGATCGCCCATGACGGGATCGACGAGAATTGTTTGGCAGCCTCGGCTTTTCTGGTCGGAAAGAAAGGAAGAAACAGACAGAATTTGTTCTGCCTGTCCTAAAAATCCGCACAAAACACCGTCAAACGTAAGATTTAACTGCTTCCATTGCTCCAGATAGGAGGGCAGAAACGCGGTCAGATCCTGACAGGCGAAGGCTGCAAACCCTGTATGATTGGAAAAAACGGCGGTAGGCACCGGGCACGCCTGCACCCTCATGGCGCTCAAAATGGGAAGCGCCTCGGTGAGGGAACAGCGTCCATATCCGGCGAAGCTGTTGATGACTGCCGCCTTTTTGGGAATCTGTAGATTCATTTGGAAGATCCTTCTTTGCCGACCTGAAAGAACAGACCGGACTTTTTGAGTGCAGGCAGAAGCGCCATGTATACAAGAACGGAAACGATGGTGGAAATCACGGTGTTGATGGCTGTTGCAGTGATATTCCATGCCAGAGTCAGCTCTGCAGCGGGTTTGCCCAGGATCAGCAGCTTGTAAAAATATCCTACAAGAGGATCAAAGATTGTGTTGAAGATCAGCCCGCCCAGTGCTGCCAGTGCTGCAATACGGGCGATTTTCTTTTTGTCTGTCTGATAAGTGATGTGACCGAAGTGATGGGCGATCAGACCGGTGATCAGACCGATGCAGAGCTTCAGAATAAAGGTCTTGGGTGCATATACGACATAGACGGGATCGAAAAGGTCGCCGATGGTCATGCCGATGGAGCCGCCGATGCCGCCCCAGAGACCGCCAAGGATCAGCGCGCCGAGAACACAGACGGCATTGCCGAGATGGATGCTTGTTGCGTCGCCGCCGGGAAGCGGGATCTTAATCTGCAAAAAAGTGAAGACAACATAAGATAATGCTGCAAATACACCGGTCAAAACCAGCTTCTGAAAAGATTCTTTTTTCATGGTGGAAATCCTCCTCATCAAAGTTTTTCTTATCATAAGCAATATGTGGCATGATAGAAAGTGCCATTTTACACTTTTTTTACCATACCAGTTTTGAAATTGCTGCCAAATTTGCAAGTGGTTACAAAAAGAACGTGCGTTTGGATTATCGATTTTGTGAGACATTACGGCTTACCGGAAAGTCGCAAATTTGCTAGAATGGAAAGCAGAAAAGGGGAGCCGTGCAGCATGTCATTGCATGCGTCGGATGAGATGGAATGTGCAGTACGAAAGCCTGCTAATAAAAAGTCAAGTGTTTTTTTGAAGAAAATTTCAAAAATCCGATTTGATATTTTGTGCATAACTTTTAAGCCGCCAGAAATGCCGGCTTTGAAAGTGGTGATATAGAAAAGGGTGTTATTCTGTCTGTTCTAAGTTCCGCAGACATTCTTTGACTTTACCATAGTAAATGCGTAAGAACTTATTCGCTCCGGCTGTCATGTAGACATAGTAAGGCTTTCCCTGAGACCGTTTTTTGTCAAGAAAACGGTACACCGGATCGGCTTCAGGAGCATTTTGCAACAAGGTTGTCATGATCTGAAACAATGTTTTGCGCAGCCTTGCGGATCCGACCTTTGAAGCCCTGTTGCTCTTTGACTTGTGCTGGCCGGATTCATCAACACCGGGGTCTACGCCCGCAAAGGCGGTCAGTGCTTCCCTGTGGGTAAACCGGGATACATCGCCGATCTCAGCGATGAGCTGGGGACCATAGGTTTTCCCAACGCCATAGATGCCCATTACGGTGCTGTATTCTGGAAGTGTGGATGCCAGTTCGTTCATTTCCCTGCGGAGTCGTTCTACATGTTCGGAGGCAAGATTTAACTGCTGGATGCTTTGCTGGATCAACAGCTTATAAGTCTTCTCCTTTGGAAAGACGGCAACCAACTCCTTCGAGGCATTAAACAGTTTTTCTGGCTTGTCCTGCTGAAAGATATAGTGGTGCTTCTTACAGAAAGACATGTAGCGTTCTGTAAATGCCTTTAACCCAATCTTGCGGACACAATCCGCATGCCAGAAAGAATAAGCATAGTCAACCCATTTTTCACTCCCGTCCTCACGGGTGGGGCTGTCAAAGAGTTTGTTTACACCAGGATAAGTATTATCCAACAGTGCAATCAGATTTGCTTTTGCGGCAACCTTTTGTTTCATAAAGAAGCTGAATTGAGAGTTTAAAGTTTTTAACTGAGTACGTGTATTGTCCATACCTGAATATTGGCGCAGTTCCGTCCAGTTGTCAAGCGTATAGCGGGCAATTTTGCGGGCATCCGCCGGATCCGATTTCACCTTGCGCAGGGAGTTGTTGCCAAAGTTTTTAATCAGGTGAGGATTTACAATGGAAATAAACAATCCAGCCTCGGATAGAGCCTTTATCATAGGCTCATGATATCTACCCGTACACTCCATAACGATCTTTGTGGTGCCGTCTAATGAACTCAAATAATCTGCCAGTTCATTGAGGTTTTGGGATGTGTGGGAGACATCAAAGGGCTTGCGGATCACAGTGCCGCCAGGCTGCAGGACTGCAACGGTGCTTTTACCCTTTGAAACATCAATACCTACTGCGTTGTACATTCTACGTACCTCCAAAAGTGAATTTGCATGGATTCCAGCATTTCTCATTGCCTATTCAATCTCCTGGGGTATCAAACGAACGTGAAGTAGTAGTTCAACCTGCATAAATCGAACGGCTGCAATGACAGGCTGGCTGACAGGCTTTCGTACGGACGCCAATGGTCCTAGGAGGTGTCGTCAGACCGATGCCTAATCATTATACAGCTTAAACAATGAGAGGATTAAGTCCCAACTGGCTGTTGGGTACTGAAACCCTACACTTATATATTAGGAGGAGGTAAAGCATGAATACAGCAGATCGCAGAGCTGAAATAATTAGTATTCTGATGGTTAGACGTCGCATCACGGCGAAAGAATTGGCAGAAGAATTTAATGTTACCATTCGCACGATACAAAATGATATTCAGGCTTTATCTCTTGGTTTTCCAATCTATACAAGACAGGGAGGAGATGGTGGGATTTTTGTTGGGGATAATTACAAACCATATATGAATACATTAACACCACTTGAATTGAAAGTTTTGCATGAAATGTATGAGTTGGCAGATGGAATACATAAAAAAGTTTTATTTCAGCTTATCCGCAAGTATGGACCGGATAAACTGGAACTCTAAACTTGTCATTCTTGTAAAGCACATAATTTTTACAACACCGTTCATAGCAGACGGAAGTGGCTTATGTGCTTTTTGGACTGATAAGTCCGAAGTTGATTTTATCCAAAATACAGGCGTGAGCCTGTAAGTGTACCTTGACAATTTTATAGACAAATGCGTACAGGACGTGTGGAATATGTGGAGCCACTATGCGGACACGCCAAGAGCTGTCTGCTTTCCTATACAAATAAGGAAGGTTCTTATACGAAGAAATGCTGAAATAGGGTATTGAAGTAAAGACAAGGAGCGATAAATGTCTGGCAAAAAGTGAAGCAGTTGCACAGGGCGATGATACATATTTTTAATAATGATACTTCTGGAGATTTCCGGTCAACAAGGATTGACGGTGCGATACCGATGTGGGCGGTGTAATGAGCTGCCACCTGTACTGTATTTAAAAAATTTGTCTGCTGATGAGAGCCGGGAAAAGTTTTCGTGGTTGTCATGGGCAGATAAAGTCATGCAGAGAATTAGAGAAATGGAGGTGTTGGCGATAAATACAAATATAACAGCAGGCAAAATGTCTGTGCCGATATGGGAAAAGTATATGCTGACTGTAGATGAAGCAGTACAGTATTTTGGGATTGGAGAAAAGAAGATAAGATCATTAATTGCAGAGAATATGAATACGGAATATTGTTTTACGGTTCAGGTGGGGAATAAATCATTGATAAATAGACAAAAATTTGAAACTTTTCTTAATCAGATTACATCCCTTTGATTGAAAAAAACAAAGATAATTTAATACTTTAAAGTGGAAAAAGAAAGCTTGGTATGATATAATTGTCCTATCGTGCTAGGGTTTCTTCGTGGAAAGGAGCGAAGGCGTTTGAACGAAAGAAAACGTGACCAGAAAAGACGAGATAAAAAGGGTCGTATTTTGCGTAACGGAGAAAGCCAAAGAGCAGACGGAAGATATGCGTTTGTATATACAGATTGTTATGGAAAGCAGAAATTCTTGTATAGCTGGAAACTGGAGCCGACAGATTCCTTGCCAGTCGGACGTAGACCTTGTCAGTCACTTCGAGAAAAAGAAAAAATTGTCCTAAGAGAAATAGAGGATTGCATTACTCCTTATGGGGGCAATTTGACAGTCCTTGAACTGGTAAAAAAGTACATTAGACAAAAGACAGGGGTTCGCCATAATACACAAGCTAATTACAATTTTGTAATCAATATTATTGCGAAAGAGGATTTTGGGCAGAAGCGTATTGATACCATTAAATTGTCTGATGCGAAAGAATGGTTGATTAAGTTACAGGCAGATGGCAGAGGATACAGTTCTATTCACAGCATACGGGGAGTTGTCAGACCGGCTTTTCAAATGGCAGTAGATGATGAACTTTTACGCAAGAATCCGTTTGAATTTCAACTATCAACAGTTGTTGTCAATGACAGTGTTACCAGAGAAGCAATAACCAGAAAACAGGAGAGAGCTTTACTTGAGTTTGTCAAGAATGATAAACATTTCAGCAGATATTATGAGGGCATTTATATTCTTTTCAAAACTGGACTGCGTATTTCAGAATTTGTTGGTCTGCAAAAGTCAGATATTGATTTTGAAAGTGGTACAATAAGGGTGGATCATCAGTTACAGAGAAAAAGAGATATGGAGTGTATTATTGAAGACACCAAAACTCCAGATGGCGTAAGATTTCTGCCAATGACAAAGGAAGTAAGAGAGTGCTTCGAATGTATTATTGCCAAGAGAAAAAGACCAAAGATAGAGCCTACGGTCAGGGATAAGAACGGAAAGCTGTATCATGGATTCCTTTATCTGGATAAAAATGATATGCCAATGGTAGCTCTGCATTGGGAAAAATATTTTGAACATATTATAACTAAATACAACAGCATCTATAAAGAGGAATTGCCAAAAGTAACACCTCATGTATGTAGGCATACTTACTGCAGCAATATGGCTAAGTCTGGAATGAACCCTAAGACACTTCAATACCTGATGGGACATGCAGATATAGGCGTAACATTGAATACATACACTCATGTAGGTCTTGATGATGTAAAAAACGAAATTGACCGAGTTACTGCATTATCGTGTGTGGAAGCATAGGAAATGTGTTACAATTAAGCAAAATCCTAAGTGGAAAAGTCTTTAGTAAAATGAGAAAATCGAGATGTTTTACTAAGATTTTTACTAAATTTGGATGAGAAAATATACCAATTTATGCCACTATATGCGAAGAAAAAGCGGAATACGTTCTGCCGGAGAATATCATAGAAGTGGCGTAAATACAGCGTTTTAAGGAGTTTTAGAGCATTGATTAAAGTATTATTCATCTGCCACGGCAATATCTGTCGCTCCCCCATGTCCGAGTTCATCCTTCGGGACATGGTTGCAAAACGCGGCATAGCGGATCAGTTTGAAATCGCATCGGCTGCGACGAGCCGGGAGGAAATCGGCAATCCGGTCTATCCGCCGGCGGTGCGGAAGCTGCGGGAGCATGGCATTGATCCGTCCGGGAAGCGGGCACGCCAGATGACGAAGCAGGATTACGAATATTATGATTATCTGCTGGCGGCGGAGCAGTATAATATTCAAAATATGCTTCGAATCGTTGGCGGAGACCCGGAGCATAAAATCCATCGGCTGCTGGATTACTCAAAGCATCCGCGCGATATTGACGATCCGTGGTACTCCGGGGATTTCGAAACCGCGTACCGGGACATCGTGGAGGGCTGCGAAGCATTCCTGGAGAGTTTCAAATGAACAAAAATGACTGCGAAGCAGCGGAAAGTATCGTAGATTCGTTTCTGCGAATGGCGTGTGTGAACTGTAACTTTGCAGATGCTTCAGGAAAGAGAACCTCAGATTCCCCTACCTATTTAAGGAAATGTATGCTACAATAAAAAAGATATCAGGATCAAAAACTCTTTTGTCTCTGATATCAGGACAACAGTATCCGTCGCGGGATGACTGATTATCAGATTGCTGTTCCAAGGGTGCTGCGGGCAGCGAATAAGATCGGAGTTTTTGAATGAGTATCAATTCCATGATTTTTCTGACGGCTTTTTTGCCGGTTGTATTTGTGTTGGACAGGCTGTGCGTGCGCAAAACAGCGCTGAAAAATATCCTGCTGCTTTTGGCAAGTCTTGTGTTTTATGCGTGGGGCGATCCGGTTTATATTGTCCTTTTACTTGTTTCGATTGCGGCAAATTACGGTATCGGACTGCTGCTTGGATGTCAGCGGGATGAAAGCGTGGCGGCGAAAACCGTTCTGGCGGCGGGCATTTTGGTAAACTTGGGGATTCTTGGGTATTATAAATATTTTGACTTCTTTTTGCGGATTGTGAACCGGCTGACGGGAAGCGAGCATGAGATGCGCAATATCCCGCTTCCGATTGGCATTTCGTTTTTTACGTTCGGAGCGATTTCGTATCTGATGGATTTATACCGCGGTCATTATGAGGCGGAGAAAAATCCGCTCAATATGGCACTGTATCTGTCCTTTTTTCCAAAAATTTCAGTCGGACCGATTGCGCGGTATCGCGATTTTGCCCCGCAGTTGACAAGCAGACAGGAAACCGTGGAAAAGACAGCGGAGGGAATTCGGCGCTTTGCCTATGGACTTGGTAAAAAGGTGCTGGTCGCAAACATTGTCGGCGCAAGTGTAGATAAGATCTATGCGCAGGACATTACAAATGTTACGGGCGTTATGGTGTGGTGCGCGGCGATTCTGTATGCGATTCAGATTTACTATGATTTTTCCGGTTTCACAGATATGGCCATCGGTCTGGGCAAAATGTTCGGATTCGATATTTGTGAAAACTTTAATTATCCATACCTGTCCGGTTCGATTCAGGAGTTCTGGCGCAGATGGCATATTTCCCTGAGCAGCTGGTTTCGGGATTACCTCTACATACCGCTTGGCGGAAACCGGAAAGGAAAGGCTCGGACATATTTGAATCTGGCGATCGTCTTTTTTGCGACCGGGTTATGGCATGGCGCGACGACAGCGTTTATCGCATGGGGCGCGCTGCACGGATTTTTCATCATTGTGGAGCGGATCGGCTTTAAGAAAATTCTGGACAAAATCGGCTTTTTGCGTTATGTATACACGGGGCTTGTGGTGTTGTTCGGCTGGGTGATTTTCCGGGTGGCAAATCTGCAGCCGGCGCTGCAGTACATCCGCAGGATGCTGACGCCGTGGCAGTATACGCAGAGCACCTATGCACTGCGGGAGCTGATCGGAAACCGTTGTATCGTAATGGCGGTTGTCGGTGTCCTTGGTATGGGGCTGTTGCAGGTCGGAATCAAAAGGTTCTGCCCGACAGCGGAGAAATTAAAGGGCGGCGTATTGGAACTGGTTTACTGCATGTTCCTGATCGCAGCGTCGATGCTGCTTTTGGTCAACGGAACCTACAGCCCTGCAATTTATCTGAATTTCTGAGTGGAGAATGCATATGAATAAAAAAATGGCGGCGGCATGGCTGATTTGCTTTGCGCTTTTGCTTTTGATGCCGGGAGCTGTGTGGGCGGTAACAAAGGATCGTTTCCAGACGGATGCGACGGAAAATACGGTTTCAACAGAGATTCCGAAGCTGACGAAGGACAATTACAGAGATTATCCGGGATTGGTGGAGAGCGCGTTTAACGCGGCGGTTCCGTTTCGGAGTCAGCTGATTTCCTTTTCCAGCCTGACAGATTTAAAGCTGTTTTGTGAAAAATCCATCAACGACAAGGTTGTGATCGGTTCGGACAACTGGCTGTTTTACAGCATGGAATCGGACATTGATGATTATAAGGGAACGAACCTGTTTACAGAAGGACAGCTTGCACAGATCGCATCGCAGCTCACGACATCGGAGCAGTGGCTTTCCAACCGGGGCAGTGAATTTGTCCTGATGATTGCACCGAATAAGGAGACGATTTACGGAGAAGAGCATCTTCCTTCCTATTATAAAAAGGCGGAAGAAACGCGGACAGATCAGCTGATCGCTTATCTGAAGAAGAATACAGATATCCGTATTGTATATCCGAAAGAGGAAATGCTGAAATATAAGAAGGAATATTCCCTGTACTGGCACTATGACACGCATTGGAACGCTGCTGGCGGCTATATTGGGGCGAAAGCGCTGTTAAAGGAGTTGGGAGACGAGCTCCCAGAGGTGGAGGACATTACCTTTACTCCGGATACCTTTTCCGGATATGATCTTGCAAGAATGATGAATCTGCAGAGCTACTACGAAAAAAATATGCCTGCGGAAGAAAATTATATCGTGACTGGTTACAACGGCAACAATTTGCAGGCAGTCTCTATTGACGATGCGACGGCTCTGGTGTATCATTCAGATGCGCCGGATACGAGAAAGCTGTTCATGGTGAGGGATTCCTTCGCCGGAGGAATGGCGGGACCGGTGGCGAGCAGCCTTTCAGACTGCTATATGGCTCATTGGAACGGATTTTTTACGCAATCTATGGTAGAAGAACAAAAGCCGGATGTTTTTGTTCTGGAGCTGGTAGAGAGACGGCTGGATTATCTGCTTTCTTTCTGCCTGACAGACTGAGCAGAAAGGTAACGGATGGGAACAAAAAATAAGGGAGAAGGCAGTTCCTTTGTAAAACAGGCTGGCATTCTGGCTGCTGCCGGCATTATCTGTCGAATTATCGGCCTATTGTACAGAAGCCCCCTGACGGGAATTATCGGAGAGACAGGAAACGGCTATTATGCGCCGGCGTATCGCTATTATCAGATGATTTTGCTGATCTCTTCCTATAGCATTCCGTCGGCGGTATCCAAAGTAATTTCACAGAGACTGGCAACCCACCAGTACAAAAATGCGCAGCGGATTTTTCACTGCTCGATTATTTATGTTGTTGTCGTGGGCGGAATCGCCAGTCTGTTTGCGTTTTTTGGAGCAGATTTTCTGATTCCGGGACGGGCGGCGATGGTGCTTCGGACGCTTGCACCGACAATTTTCTTTTCCGGTCTTCTCGGCGTTTTGAGAGGATATTTTCAGGCAAACCGAAGCATGGTGCAGACGTCCGTTTCACAGATTCTGGAGCAGATTTTAAATGCGGCGGTCAGCATGCTGGCGGCATGGGGGCTGATGCAGATATTTGCTGGGGAAGACGAGCTGACCCGTGCTGCGTGGGGGGCAGTCGGAAGTGCAGTCGGAACCGGTGTCGGCGTGCTGATAGCATTGGCGTTTATGCTGATGATTTACCATATGAACCGGAAAATAATCCGCCGCAGGATAGAGCGGGATCGTTCCAGAGATTTGCTGGAAACCGGCGAGATTTTCAAGATCATTCTGTTTATGGTAACGCCGGTTCTGCTGAGTACGTTTGCATATAATGCGAGCGCACTGATCAACCAGACCCTGTATCTGAATCTGATGCAATCGGTACACAACGCTTCTTATGATGATATTACGATTATTAACGGTATTTACGATACGGAAGCGGTCGGACTTTCCAATATTCCGATTGCAATCGCGTCTGCGATGGCTTCCGCGATCCTGCCGAGCATTGCAGGAAGCTTTGAGACAAAGAAGAAAAAAGACGTCCGGCACAAAATCAGCGTGGCAATCAAGACGATCATGTTTATCGCGATTCCGTCTGCAGTCGGCATGACGGTATTATCCAGACCGATCGTATGGCTGTTGTATAATACGAATACGGACAGCATCCGTCTGGGCGGATGCCTTCTGGCGGCGCTTGGTGCGAGCATCGTGTTCTATTCCCTTTCCACACTGAGCAATTCGATTCTGCAGGCAGTCGGCAAGGCGTCGAAGCCGGTTACAAACGCGGTGATTGCGCTGGCGGTGCAGACTGTGGTGGCGGCAGCCCTCCTGATCTTTACAGATATTGGTATTTACAGTTTGCCGATCGCCGTTACGGTATATTCTTTTATGATGTGCCTGTTAAATGGCATCGCGGTGAAAAAAGCGACCGGCTATCATCAGGAAATCGAGAAGACGTTTGTCCTGCCGCTGGTATCCTCTGCGATCATGGGGCTTGTGGTTGCAGGTATTTATTATGGGCTGACGCTGACAGTGCTGAAAGGATATCTCGGCAATGCGGTTGCACTGCTGCTTTCGGTGGCAATCGGCGGACTGACGTATTTTGCGGCGGCGTTAAAGCTTGGCGTCATGTCGAAAAAAGAACTGCTCGGAATTCCCGGAGGCAGTATGATTGTGAAATTTGCGGTAAAATTGCATTTGCTGAAGAATTAGGCCGTAAATTTGTAATAGAATTGTAATAAATGCAGAAAAAGGCTGGATTTTTACCGCCTGCGGGAGTACAATATTTAAACTAGGTTGGTTTAACCTTTTCAAAAAAGAAAAATATTCAGGAGAATGATATATGAAAAAAACCAGTTTGTTCTGTCTGGCGCTGGGATTATCTGCAGCATTATGTGCATGTGGCTCTGCAGCGACAGAAACAACCCCTGTACCTGAAACGGATTCAGCTGTTGCAGCAACGGAAAGCAACGATACAACCGGAACAGAAAATGCAGCAGCGGAGACGGAAAGCGTTGTTACAGAAGACGCAGTTCCGACCAGCTACCTGACCGGTCTGGAATGCACCGAAGAGGAACGCGAACAGCGCCCGATGGCAGTTATGCTGAACAATATTAAGGCAGGAACCCCGCAGGCAGGAATCGGACAGGCATCCGTGATTTATGAAGCGCCGATGGAAGGCGCGGATGTGACCCGTCTGATGCCGTTGTTTGAAAACTGGCAGAATCTGGATACGATCGGCTATATCAGAAGCAGCCGCGATTATTTTGTATACAGCGCACTGGAATTCGATGCGATTTATGCGCATTTCGGACAGGCTACCCCTTATGTCGGCGATCTGTTAAACAGCGATCTGGTGGACAACATCAGCGGCGCGGTTGCAGGAATTGACCGTCCGGCTTCCAAAGCGTTCATGCGGACGGATAAGCGGAAAGCACCCCACAATGTGTATACAACCGGTGAAGCGCTGGCAGAAGCGGCAGAGAAATTTGAATACAGCCTGACTTATCACGATACGCATAAGCAGAAATTTGCCTTTGCACCTCTGGGCGAAAAGGCAGACTATCCGGATAACGATACCGTTGTCCTGATGTATCCCGGCGGTGAAAAGACCGGTGTTGGAAACGGCTATTCCAATGTGCAGGCTTATTTTGAATATAACGATGAAGACGGAAAATATTACCGTTATCAGTACGGTGACAAGCATATTGACGAGACAACCGGCGAACAGCTGACAGTCGATAACGTTATTTTCCAGTATTGTCACGGCGAGTTCCGGGATTCCAAAGGCTATATGGCATTTGATGTGCACGGCGGCTGGGAGCCTGGTGCAGATCTGAACAATTACAAGGTTCAGGTATTTACCGGAGGTAAGATGGTAGAAGGAACCTGGTCAAGATATTCGGATACCGATCCGGCGCTGTATGTGGATGCAGACGGTAACCCGATCCGGCTAAATCGCGGAAAAACATGGGTTTGCCTGATCTGGAACGAACATGCGGATGACGTTGTACTGAAGTAATCCGAAAATCTGAGAGGTACACGATAGTATGAAAGAAGTTTGGGCAAGTTTTCGTCTGGCTTTTTCGATGTATTCGATTTTTCCTGCCAGGCAGATCAAAAAAACCCGTAGAAATATGAAGTATATTTTGATTTTCGTACCGCTAGTCGGCGCGATTATCGGGTTCATTCTAAAACAGTGGCAGGTGATCAGCCCGTATCTGATCGATAAAGATCTGCTGGGCGCGGTTATCTGTGCGATGCTTCCGATCTTTTTATCGGGCGGCGCGTTTCTGGATGGTTTCTTCCGGACAGTAGATGCGCTCAGTTCCCATCAGCCGAGGGAAGTCAAGCTGGAAATCCTGCGGGATTCCCACAGCGGATACTTCGCAATTATTATCTGTGTCTGCTATTTCTTCCTGATCGTCGGTCTTTGGAGCGAAATGCCGCTGGACAGCTGGCCGGTTCTTGCATATGGCTTCATACTTTCCAGAGCGCTCTATGGTCTTTCGATCGAATGCTTTCCGCATTCGCAGGAAAGCAAATGCTCCCTGTATGTCGGAAAAGGCAAAAGCAGAGGAATTGTGATCGCATTTATGATCGCTTATATCGTGATCTCTGTAGTGGGCATGCTGGTGTGCGACATTCAGGTAGCGATTCCGTGTCTGGTCGGTGCACTGCTCGCATTTTTGTACTATTGCTATGTGGCGTTCCATCATTTCGGGGGAATTACAGAGGATATCGCATGCTTCTTTGTTCAGGTGTGTGAAATTATGATGCCGCTCGTTGTACTGCTGACCAGCATTGCGACGAGACTGGATATTGCAGGGGAACTGTAAACAATGGGATGCACGCTCTGCGAGCATTCTATTGTCATGAATTAAAAATTGTTACGAGCCGGTGCAGATGTTTGAATCTGTACCGGCTCGTTTATGTTGTAGGGCGTGCCTACACCGCAGATTGTCGCAGTGTATTGCGCCTGCCTTTCCGTTTTTTAGTTTGGTCCGTTGTTCGCTGCGCTCTGCAGAAACTGCTCCTTCGCATAGACCGCTGCGCCCAGCATTCCGGCGGCGTCTCCGAGAACTGCAGTGACGATTGTACAGCAGCCATAGGGAATCCGCAGCGCATGGGTATCCAGAATTTCACGGGTGTACTGAAGCAGGCGATCGCCCATACGGGACATGCCGCCGCCGACAATGATGATTTCCGGATTGTACAGGCTGAAAACGGCGCATAGACCGTAACCAAGCAGTTTTCCGGTTTCCTGTATGGTCTCAATGGTGACAGCATCACCGTCATCGTAGGCACGGGAAAGCATGTCTGCAGTGACCTTATCAAGGTCATGATTTACCCAGTCACAGATGATGCTGTGCTGTCCTGCTTGGACTTTTTCACGGAAGGTGCGCAGGATGCCAAGGGCGGAAACATAGCGCCCAAGACAGCCGGAGCTTCCGCAGCGACATTCCCGTCCTTCACGGAACATGTTGATATGCCCGATTTCGCCTGCGGAACCGGTAGCGCCGTAGATCACGCGTCCGTCGATGACCGCAGCGCCGCCAAGGCCGGTTCCGAGGGTGATCATCAGGACGTTATTACGGTTTTTGCCGGCGCCGAATTTCCATTCACCGTATAGGTTTACGCGGGCGTCATTGTCGATGTAAGTTGGAATGTGCAGATGGCTTTCCATCCAGGCAACGATCGGAACCTCCTCCCATTTTGGAAAATTCGGGGAAAAACGGGAAATACCGTTTTTGATATCGAGGATGCCGGGGACGCCGATGCCCATGCAGGTGATATCCTGACAGGTCAGGTGCAGCTCTTCCAGAAGCGCGAGCACAGCGTCGTAAATGCGGTTGAGGACGTGCTCCGAACCGAGACGGACCTCTGTGGGGGTGCGCTTTTCCCCGAGCCTATGAAAAAAATCATCGAAAACAGAAATTTTGATATTGGTTCCACCGAGATCAAGCCCGATATAGGTTGCCATAAAATCCTCCTATTTACAGGTGCGTTTGCCGGAAAGCAGGAACTGCACTGTGTTTTAGATAGCTGAAAAACGTTTATATCCGTTCTTTTTTTCAGTATAACATATGCCCTGTGGAAGAAAAAGTGGAACTGTCAAAAATAGTGTGATAGAATATGCGTAAGTTACAGTTCACTCGTGTCTTTTTATGTACAGATTTCAAACGCACAAGATGCAGAAAAGAAGGATAATACTATGATTGCAGAACAATATCGAAAAATGCTGGATGCAAAGTCAGTGATCCGGCAGTTGTCCGAGAAGGCGACGAAGCGGGCGCAGATAATTGGTGCAGAGAATGTATTCGATTACAGCCTGGGAAATCCGTCCGTACCGGCACCGGCAGAGTTTAAGCAGGCACTGCTGGACCTGATTGAGAAGGAAGATCCGATGACCCTGCATGGCTACAGCCCGACGCTCGGTATCCCGTCTGTGAAGACGGCGATTGCGGAGTCCTTAAACTGCAGATTTGACATGAACTACGGACCGGAGCATATTTTCCCGGTTTCCGCAGCAGCGGCGGCAATCGCGCATGCGCTGCGTGCAGTGACTGTGCCGGGGGATGAAGTGCTGACCTTTGCTCCGTTTTTCCCGGAATATCATCCATATGTAGATCTGACCGGAGCCGTTTTAAAGGTTGTTCCGGCGGACACGAAGAGCTTCCAGATCAATTTCGAAGCGTTTGAAGAAATGTTGGGACCGAGGGTTGCGGCAGTGTTGGTGAATACACCGAACAATCCGTCCGGCGCAGTTTATTCGGCGGAGACGTTGACAAAGCTGGCGGAGGTTCTGACGAGAAAAGCAGAACAATACGGGCATGATATTTTCCTGATTTCGGATGAACCGTATCGGGAAATCGTATTTGACGGCAAACAGCAGCCGTATGTATCGAAATTTTATGCCAATACGATCAGCTGCTACTCTTTTTCCAAGGCGCTGTCGCTGCCGGGCGAGAGAATCGGCTATCTGGCGGTCAATCCGGCGTGTCCGTATGCGGCGGAGATCGTAAATATGTGCGGACAGATTTCGAGGGGAATCGGCCATAACTGCCCGACGTCCCTGATGCAGCTGGCGGTATCGAAGGTGCTCGACCTGACCTCCGATTTCTCCGTCTATGAAAAGAACCGCAACCTTCTCTACGAATGCCTGACGGACTGTGGCTTCGAGGTTGTGAAGCCGGAAGGAACCTTTTACATCTTCCCGAAAGCCCCGGAAGCAGACGCGGTAGCATTTTGTCAGAAAGCGTTGCAGTACGATCTGGTGCTCGTTCCGGCGGATTCCTTCGGCTGTCCCGGATATTTCCGCATGGCATATTGCATCGATACGGAGAAGGTGGAGCGTTCCCTGCCGGTGCTGCGCAAAATGATGAAAGAAATCTATGGTTGAATGAAAAGCCCTGATATCATAAAATGAGTGAAACGACAAATGAGACAGCAGGAGTTTTGCAGCAAGGAGGCGCATATCTATGATGTATCAGGCGGGACTGGTGCTGGAGGGCGGCGCGATGAAGGGCGTTTACACCGCCGGCGTGCTGGATTTTTTTCTGGATGCAGGAATCGACTTTGCCAAATGCTACGGCGTTTCGGCGGGAGCGTGCTGCCTGTGCAGTTATCTTTCCAGACAAAAAGGCAGACAGTACAGCGTTTTTACCGACTATCTTGAGGATAAAAACTATTGGGGACTTTCGAGCCTGTTAAGGACTGGCGATTATTTTAACGTCCAGATGTGTTATCACGATATCCCGGAACACTTAAATCCATTCGATTACGAGACGTTTGATAAAAATCCGAGTAAAGGATACGCGGTCGTAACCAATATTGAAACCGGACTGGCCGAGTATCTTCCGATGAAGAATATGCGCAGGGATATCGAGGCAGTGCGGGCATCGGCATCAATGCCGCTTGTGTCCAGACCGGTAGAAATCAACGGAAAGTTGTACTTAGACGGCGGACTTGCGGATTCTATCCCGCTTCTGCATGCCGTGACGGACGGATGCCGCAAAAATGTCGTTGTGATGACAAAGGAGGTGGGCTATCGTCGTGTCCCGTCAAAGCATCTGGAACTGATCAAAGCCAGATATGCAAAATATCCGAAGGTATACGAGCGGATGGCAAACCGCGCAGCAGCCTATAACCAGCAGCTGGATTATCTGGAAGCTGAGTTAAAAAACGGCACTGCGTTTTTGATTCAACCATCCCACCCAAATGAAGTGGGACGCATCGAAAAAAACAGGAAAAAGCTGCGGGCGCTTTATGAAGAAGGATATCAGGAAGCAGCGCGCCGTAAGGAAGAGCTGATCGCTTTTCTGGAAAAGTAAAGGAGGAGAAAGTGTTATCATTTATTGAAATTTTAAAGGCGATTCTGTTCGGAATCGTAGAGGGCATCACCGAGTGGCTGCCCGTCAGCAGCACAGGTCATATGATCCTGTTAAATGAGTTCGTTCATATGAACGTTTCAGAGGAATTTTGGGATATGTTCCTGGTTGTCATCCAGCTGGGTGCGATTTTAGCGGTTGTGTTGCTGTTCTGGAAACAAATCTGGCCGTTTAATTTTACCGGAAAGTCCAAAACAAACGGCATTGTGAAAAAGGACATCATGAAAATGTGGTTCAAGATCATTGTTGCCTGCATTCCGGCGGCAGTAGTCGGTCTGCTGTTCGACGATATCCTTGAAAAATATCTTTACAACCCGATTACGGTTGCAGTGATGCTGATCCTGTTCGGTATCGGATTTATCCTTGTAGAAAATGGTCATAAAGGAAAACGTGCAAGAGTCCGCAGTCTGGCACAGCTGACCTATAAGGATGCGATTATCATCGGTCTGTTCCAGCTGATTGCGGCAATCTTTCCCGGAACCTCCCGTTCCGGAGCAACCATTCTGGGCGGTCTGATGATCGGCGTTTCCAGAACCGTTGCAGCGGAGTTTACGTTCTTTCTGGCGATCCCGGTTATGCTGGGGGCGAGCCTGTTAAAGGTGATCCGCTTCGGCTTTGCTTTTTCAATGGCGGAGGCAGTGATCCTGCTGGTTGGCATGGCAATTGCTTTTATTGTATCCGTGCTTGTGATCCGCTTCCTGATGGGCTACATCAAAAAACATGACTTCAAGGTGTTTGGCTGGTATCGAATCGTGCTCGGTATCCTTGTACTGCTGTATTTCTTTGTAGTGAAATAAATAGGAAAGAGGCTGTCTGTCTGGAGACGGCCTCTTTTATTTTGCGGAAATGTAAAAAAATTTACATGAATTTTACAAAAACGGTGGGCAGATTTTACGGACGCCTGTTACAATGAGCTGGAAATGAAGATCAGATCAAAAAGGAGAGAGTTATGCAACTGGAAGGAATTTCGGTATTGTTTTCATTTATCGGCGGCCTGGGGATGTTTCTATACGGCATGCATGTAATGGCGAACGGCCTACAGCATTTTGCGGGCGGAAAGATGCAGCGGCTGATGAGTTTTCTGACGCAGAACAGGCTGATGGCAATTCTGGTAGGAACCCTCGTCACGGCAGTGATTCAGAGCTCTTCTGCGACGACAGTTATGGTGGTCGGCTTTGTCAATGCCGGGATGCTGAATCTGTCGCAGGCGGTCGGCGTCATTATGGGTGCAAACATCGGTACGACGATCACCGCGTGGCTGGTATCATTAAGTGAGTTCGGAAGCGTTTTAAACCCTGAATTTTATGCACCTTTGCTGTTAGGGATCGGTGCATTTGTTATTCTGTTTACAAAATCAGAGAAAAAGAAGCAAATTGGTGAAATCCTGATCGGTTTCGCGATCCTGTTTATCGGACTTTCCTTTATGTCCGACGCGATTAAGCCCTATCGGGATTCGCCGATCTTTTCCAATGCGTTTACCATGCTCGGCAAAAATCCGCTGCTCGCGATCCTGACAGGTACAGTTGTAACGGCGATTATCCAGAGCTCTTCTGCCTCGGTCGGCATTTTGCAGACGCTGGCAATGAACGGCATCGTCAACTGGAAATCCGCAGTGTTTATTACGCTCGGACAGAATATCGGTACCTGTGTGACCGCGCTTTTATCCGGCGTCGGTTCCGGCAGAAACGGAAAACGCGCGTCTGTCATCCATCTTTCCTTTAATGTCATTGGCGCGGTACTGTTCGGCATAATCATGTATGTGCTGTTTTTGATTTTCCCGGCATGGGGCGCGTCTACGATGAGCAGCGTGGACATTTCCATTTTCCATACGGTATTCAATATCACCTGTACCGTGGTGCTGCTTCCGTTTGCAGAAAAGCTCGTCTGGGTTTCCGGCAAGCTTGTGCCCGGGACAGAGGAAACAGAGGACGAGCTGGAGGGCAGCGAAGCAAGAAAGATGGCGAAGCGCTTAGACAGCAGAGTACTTGGCAATCCACTCTTTGCGCTGGCAACGGTAGTGCAGGAGGTTTCCGTGATGGGGCATGCGACCTGTCAGAACCTGGAGCTTGCGCTTGCAGCCGTGTCAGAAGAAAATCTTCAGAAGGCGCAGAAGGTATACGAGCGGGAAAAAGATATCAACAGTATGGAAAAAATCCTGACGGAGTTTTTGGTGGAGGTAGATAATCTTTCCTTGACAGAGGGGCAGCAGGAGCAGGTGAAAAACCTGTTTTATACGGTCAGCGACATCGAACGGGCGGGCGATCATGCGGAAAACATCGCAGAGCTGGCGGAGACGCTATCGAAAAATTCCGGCAGTTTTTCCAAAAAAGGAAAAGCGGATCTGGAACTGATTTCCGCCCAGACGATGCAGTCCTTGCAGATTGCGGTAGAATCGAGGGAAACAGGTTCTGTCAAGTCTGCAAATGCAGTCCGTGTGCTGGAACAGAGCGTTGACCAGCTTGAGGAAGAAATGCGCGAAAAACATATCCGCAGACTTTCTAAAGGAAAATGTGACCCGGAGAGCGGTGTGATCTTCCTGGATATTATAAGCAATCTGGAACGAATTTCTGACCATGCAGTCAATGTTGCAGACTATGTAAAGGCAGAAGCTGAGGCCGGGATACCGGCGATCCGGATCTAAGGCTGACGGTATGGCGGAGAAAGCAGATCATATCACACAGATACCTGGCAGAACTTATCGAACGGAGCTGAGATTACACTGTGCAGCACATCGCACACGACATGCGCAGTGGGTATCATGCATATAGAAAAGGAGAATCCGGAATGATCTATATTATAGAGGACGATGAAAATATCAGAAATCTGGTTCAGGTGGCACTGAACGGTTCCGGCTATGAGACTGCGGCATTTGAAACTGCGGAGGAAGCACTTGGCGCATTTAAAGTAAAAGCTCCCCGGCTGGCGATTTTTGATCTGATGCTGCCGGGAATGGACGGACTGGAAGCAATCCGTAAAATTCGCGCAAACGATGCGTGGAAAAAGCTTCCGGTGCTGGTGCTGACAGCGAAGGACAAGGAATACGACAAGGTAGCAGGACTGGATGGGGGCGCAGACGACTATATGACCAAGCCCTTCAGCGTGCTGGAGCTGCTGGCACGGGTGCGTTCCCTGCTGCGCCGTACCAAAGAGGAGGAACCGGAACAGCCGAAGCTTTTCGACTGCGGTGCCCTGCATCTGGATCTGGAAACCCGGGAAGTAAAGGTAAACGGAAGAGAGATCCTTTTAACCTACAAAGAATATGAGCTGCTAGTTTATCTGGCGGAAAATCAGAACCGTGTGGTATCGCGGGACGAGCTTTTGGATAAGCTTTGGGACTGGCGAGCGGACGTGGAGACAAGAACACTTGATATTCATATCAAAACCCTTCGCCAGAAGTTGGGGGAAGAGGCGGGACACTACATTAAAACGGTGCGCAGCGTCGGCTACCGTTTTATGAAGCCGCAGGAATAGGAAAGAAAAAGGAAAAATGGGGAAATGAAAAAAATTATGATAAAAAATCCGGTACTGGTCCGCTTTGGCATGATCTTAGTATTGGCGCTGGCGATCAGCAGCATTGTTTCGTCTTTTTTTCTTGGGAGCCGGATGCGGCAGGAAAATATAGAGATGATGGAAAAGACGATTTCTGTAGTGGAATACACACTGGATACGGACAAACCGTTGCAGAAGCAGCTACAGAAGGTTCATGCATCTGCACTGGATGCGAATGTCCGGGTTACGATAATCGCAAAAGACGGAACAGTGCTTGCTGATTCTGATCTGAAAAATGTGGACGGTATGGAAAATCATCTTGACAGGCAGGAGGTAAAGGAGGCACTTGAAAAGGGTGAGGGCAGTTCGACCCGTTATTCTGAAAGTCTTGGTCAGGAGATGCTGTATGTAGCAAAGCTTTCAGAGGATGGAAAGGCTATTATTCGTATGTCGATTCCCTACACCGGCCTTTTCCGGTATATGATCGTAGTGCTTCCGCTTCTGCTTGTCGGAATGATAGTCGCGTTTGCTGTAAGCGTTGCAGTTGCAGCGAGATATTCCGGATATATCCGCTCTGATGAAATCAAACGGCAGATGGTTCAGATGGAGCGGGACCGTAAAATTCGCCAGGAATTTTTCAGTAATGCCTCCCATGAGCTTAAAACGCCGATTACGTCCGTGCGGGGCTATGCGGAGCTGTTGAGTCAGGATTTTGTCAAGGATGAGGCGACCAGGAAGGATTTCCTTGCGAGGATTTTAAAGGAAACAGAGCATATGACAAGTCTGATCGATGATATCCTGATGATCTCGCGGCTGGAAAGTAAGGATGCGGAGGTAACGCTGAGTAAGGTGAATTTAAAAAGCGTGCTGGATGAGGTCCTGGAATCACTGACACCACAGGCGGCATCCTGTAAGGTGGAAATTTCGGGCTCGTGTGGAAATGTGATCCTCCAGGCAAGTCTGCAGCAGATGCGGGAGCTTTTATCAAATCTGATCAGCAATGGCATCAAATACAACCATCCGGGCGGACATGTCTGGACAAAAATCTGGCAGGAGCCAGAGGCAGTATATATAGAAGTAAAGGATGATGGCGTAGGAATCGATCCGGAGGATCAGAAACGTGTCTTTGAACGCTTTTTCAGGGTGGACAAGGGAAGAAGCCGTAAAATGGGCGGAACCGGCCTGGGACTATCGATTGTGAAGCATATCACGGCGTATTACGGGGGCAGTGTAAGGCTTACCAGTGAGCCTGGAGCCGGAAGTACATTTTTTGTTGAAATTCCGATGTCCGGAATAAATAAAATGTAAAAATATTGCCTAAAAAGCGTTAATTCTTTCGGCAAAAACAGAGGAAAGGTTGACAATATCTGGTTTTAGAAGTAAACTAATCACTAAATTCAGGTAATTGCTAGATAATGATAGGACAAGGAGAATGGATACCTGGGTGTTAAGGAGGAGATCATTATGAGAAAAAGCACAGTGAAGAAAACTGTAACAAAGGCACCCGTTAATAAAAAAGAAACCGTAAAAGCTGAGACTGTTGCGGCAGTAAAGACCGAAGAACCCAAGACAGAGGCTGCTGAAGCAAAGGTAGAAGAAAAAGCTGTTGAAGCAGAAGCAACAGCTGCCGCTAAAGCAGTGGAAAAGCCCGCAGCAAAGAAAACAGCGGCAAAGAAGACCACAACAGCAAAGGCAACCGCTGAAAAGAAAGCGCCTGCAAAGCGCGCAACAAAAGCAGCTGCTGTAAAGACTGAGGTAAGCGTTCAGTTTGCAGGCAAGGAATACACAACTGAGAGACTGGTTGAGATTGCCAAAGATGTATGGCAGTATGACCTGGGCAACGCACCGGAAGAGTTCAAGAGCGTTGAACTGTACGTAAAGCCGGAAGAGAGCGCAGTATACTATGTGATCAACGGTACAACGAGCGGAAGCTTCGGAATCTAAGTGTCTGAGCAGACACCGCAATTGAAAGCAGGCGCTGCCATAATCTGAGCGGGCGCTGCAGAGTCAGAATGTACATAGTACATAGAAATAAGAACAGCCGTATCGGGGACGAATCCTTCCCGGTGCGGCTGCCTTTTTTTTCATAAATTCTCCATTCCGCAGGCGCTTTGCGCCGAAGGAATTGCGAGGCGAACGTCCAGTTCGGCTCTGCGATCCTGGCTACTTTGTGATGCCTGCGGCACAAATAGCTGTGCGAAAAATAAGCGATCACGCTTATTTTTCACACTATCTTCACAAGTATTTTGGGAAAATCTGTTGACAATAGAGTAGGGGAGTGGTAATGTAATCATCAGAAGGTGTTAGCACTCCAATTGGTTGAGTGCTAACAAATCAGAAAGCAGGTGAGAACGTGGAACTCGATGAAAGGAAAAAGAAAATTCTGCAGGCAGTTATTCGGAACTATCTGGAGACAGGAGAGCCGGTGGGCAGCAGGACAATTTCCAAGTATACCGATTTGAATTTAAGTTCCGCGACCATCCGCAATGAGATGTCCGATCTGGAAGAGATGGGCTACATTTTACAGCCGCATACTTCTGCAGGACGGATTCCTTCTGATAAGGGTTACCGCTTTTATGTAGACACCATGCTGGGTGAGCGGGAACGTGAAGTGGAAGAGTTAAAAGGTCTGCTTCTGGAAAAGGATGAAAAGATGGACACTCTCTTAAAGAGAGTGGCGAGAGTGCTGGCGACCAACACCAACTATGCGGCGATGATCACTACACCCCAGTATCAGCGCAATAAGCTGAAATTCATCCAGCTTTCAAAAGTAGATGAGCATCAGCTTCTGGCAGTTGTTGTAGTAGAAGGCAATGTGATCAAGAACACGATGCTTCAGGTCGAAGAGGATCTGGATGATGCGACACTCCTGAAACTGAACATCCTGTTGAACACCCATTTAAACGGGCTGTCGATTGATGAAATCAATCTTGCGATGATTTCGGAGATGAAGCAGCAGGCAGGCGTTCACAGCGGCATTGTAAATGGTGTGATTGATGCAGTTGCAGAAGCGATCCGGTCGGATGAGGATTTAAAGATCTATACCAGCGGAACCAATAACATCCTGAAATATCCGGAGCTGACGGACAATCGGGAAAAGACCAGCGAGCTGATCAATGTATTTGAAGAAAAGAAAGCGCTGGGAGAGCTGGTTCAGGATTCCCTTTCCGAAGAGAATAACACCGGCATTCAGGTTTATATCGGCAATGAGACACCGGTTCAATCCATGAAGGATTGCAGCGTTGTAACTGCAACCTATGAGCTGGGAGAGGGCATGAGAGGTACGATCGGAATCATCGGTCCCAAACGAATGGATTATGACAAGGTCATCGGTACCTTAAAAACACTGATGAACGAGTTGGATACTTTATATAAGAAGTAGAAAGGGTGACAGGCGTGGCAGAAGAGAGAATGGAAGAGGAAGTAAAGCAGGACACATCGGAAACCGAAACGCAGGAAAAACGGAATACGGAAGAATGTGAAGAAACTGCGGAGGCTTCCGCAGAAAATACAGAAACCCCGGAAGATGGGGAAGCTTCTGAGGAAAAAGATAAAAAAGGCTTCTTTTCCGGAAGAAAAAAAGAGAAAAAGGAAGATGCCGTAAAGGCACAGATCAACGAGCTGCAGGATAAGGTAATGCGGCAGATGGCTGAGTTCGAGAACTTCCGCAAGCGTTCCGAAAAGGAAAAGTCTGCGATGTTCGAGACAGGCGCAAAGAGCGTGATCGAAAAGATCCTTCCTGTTGTAGATAATTTTGAAAGAGGACTTGCAACCGTACCGGAAGACGAAAAGGATGCTCCTTTTGTAGACGGTATGAACAAGGTTTACAGGCAGCTGCTAACAGAGCTTGAAAACCTTGGTGTAAAACCGATCGAAGCGGTCGGCAAAGAGTTCGATCCCAACTTCCACAATGCAGTGATGCAGGTGGAAAACGATGAGCTGGAACCCGGAACTGTAGCGCAGGAGCTTTTAAAGGGCTACATGTACAGGGACACAGTGGTACGTCACAGCATGGTCGCTGTTGTGCAGGAATAAAAGCCTGCAGGCAGCTTTTCATAGATTTGAACAGAACATAAGACATTGCTTGAGATAGCCGATAAGGCAGAAGGAGAAAAGTTATGAGTAAGATTATTGGTATCGACCTTGGTACAACAAACAGCTGCGTAGCAGTTATGGAAGGCGGTAAGCCTACCGTTATCGCAAATGCAGAAGGAGCAAGAACAACACCTTCCGTAGTTGCATTCACAAAGACCGGTGAGAGACTGGTCGGCGAGCCTGCAAAACGTCAGGCGGTTACCAATGCAGACCGCACCATCGCTTCTATTAAGAGACATATGGGTACGGACTACAAGGTAGACATTGACGGAAAGAAATATTCCCCTCAGGAAATTTCTGCTATGATTCTGCAGAAGCTGAAAGCTGACGCAGAGAACTATCTTGGCGAGAAGGTATCCGAAGCAGTTATCACGGTTCCTGCATACTTCAACGATGCTCAGCGTCAGGCAACAAAGGATGCCGGCAAGATCGCAGGCCTCGATGTAAAGCGTATCATCAACGAGCCTACCGCAGCAGCGCTGGCATACGGACTTGACAACGAAAAAGAACAGAAGATCATGGTATACGACTTAGGCGGCGGTACATTCGATGTTTCCATCATCGAAATCGGCGACGGCGTTATCGAAGTTCTGGCAACCAATGGTGATACTCATCTGGGCGGCGATGATTTCGATAACAAGATCATTGATTGGATGGTTTCCGAATTTAAGGCTCAGCAGGGCGTAGACCTGTCTAAAGACAAGATGGCAATGCAGAGACTGAAAGAAGCAGCTGAAAAGGCGAAAAAGGAGCTGTCCAGTGCGACAACAACCAACATCAACCTGCCTTTCATCAGCATGAACGCAAACGGACCTCTGCACTTTGATATGGATCTGTCCAGAGCAAAATTTGATGAACTGACAAGCGATCTGGTAGAGCGTACTGCAATTCCGGTTCAGAATGCATTAAAGGATGCAGGCATTACCGCTTCCGAGCTTGGCAAGGTACTGTTGGTCGGCGGTTCTACCCGTATCCCGGCTGTACAGGATAAGGTAAAACAGCTGACCGGTCATGAACCCAGCAAGTCCTTAAACCCTGACGAGTGCGTTGCACTGGGTGCTTCCATCCAGGGTGGTAAGCTGGCAGGCGATGCAGGCGCAGGTGATATCCTGCTGCTGGATGTAACTCCTCTGTCCCTGTCCATTGAGACAATGGGTGGTATCGCAACCAGACTGATTGAGAGAAATACAACCATTCCTACTAAGAAGAGCCAGATCTTCTCTACTGCAGCTGATAACCAGACAGCCGTTGATATCAACGTTCTGCAGGGCGAGAGACAGTTCGCAAAGGACAACAAGTCCCTTGGACAGTTCCGTCTGGATGGTATTCCGCCTGCAATGCGTGGTGTACCGCAGATCGAGGTTACCTTCGATATCGATGCAAACGGTATTGTAAATGTATCCGCTAAGGATCTGGGCACAGGCAAGGAACAGCATATCACCATTACCGCTGGTTCCAACATGTCTGATGACGATATTAACAAGGCAGTAAAGGAAGCTGCTGAGTTTGAAGCGCAGGATAAGAAGAAGAAAGAAGCAATCGACACCAGAAACAGCGCAGACTCCTTCGTATTCCAGACCGAGAAGGCTCTGAATGAGGTTGGCGATAAAGTAGACGCAAGCGCAAAGGCAGGCGTTGAAGCAGATCTGAATGCACTGAAATCCCTGCTGGAGTCCACCAAGGATCAGGAGCTGACAGACAGTCAGGTAGCTGATATCAAGGCAGCTCAGGAGAAACTGATGCAGTCCGCTCAGGCAGTATTTGCAAAGGTTTATGAGCAGGCGCAGGGCGCAGCTGGTCAGGCAGGTCCTGATATGGGTAATGCAGCAGGTGCAGGCAGCAATGCAGGTGCAGGCAGCAATCCGGATGATGATGTTATTGACGGAGACTTCAGAGAAGTATAAAATAATACCCGGTAAATCGGCACAGTGCCAGATGACGCTGTGTCGGACCGGAAGAATGTACAATGGGGGCCGGATTCTTTCAGGCCCCTATCCGTGTGTAAACGCATATCTGCAACCTATGCAGGACGGATGCTTTGCGGTATTTTTGCATATGTTGCAGATATGCGTTATATGAAGATAAGCTTTAATAGAGGAGTTTGAATTATGGCGGAACAGAAAAGAGATTATTACGAAGTCCTCGGTGTTGACAAAAATGCCGATGACGCCGCTCTCAAAAAGGCATATCGTGCTCTTGCCAAGAAATATCATCCGGATATGAACCCTGGAGATAAAGAAGCAGAAAAGAAGTTTAAGGAAGCATCCGAAGCATATGCTGTTTTGAGTGATCCCGAAAAGAGACGTCAGTACGATCAGTTCGGACATGCGGCATTTGACGGTGGCGCAGGCGGAGCTGGCGGCTTCGGCGGTTTTGATTTTAATGGCGCAGATTTTGGAGACATTTTCGGGGATATTTTCGGAGATCTCTTTGGCGGACGCAGAGGTTCTGCCGGCGCAAGAAGCGGCCCCATGAAGGGAGCAAACCTGCGCACCAGCGTCAGAATCACCTTTGAAGAGGCCGTATTCGGTACGGAAAAAGAAATCGAGCTGACGGTGAAGGAAGAGTGTAAGACCTGTCACGGCACAGGCGCGAAGCCGGGAACCAGCCCGGAAACCTGTCCGAAGTGCGGCGGCAAGGGTCAGGTTGTATTTACGCAGCAGTCTTTCTTTGGAACAGTCCGTAACGTTCAGGCGTGCCCGGACTGCGGCGGTACCGGTAAGATTATCAAAGAAAAGTGTACCGATTGTCACGGAAGCGGTTTTGTTCCGATGAAGAAAAGGTTTGCAGTCACGATTCCGGCAGGTATCGACAACGGGCAGTGCAAGAGACTGGCAGGACAGGGCGAGCCCGGTATCAATGGCGGTCCAAGAGGTGATGTCCTGGTAGAAGTTATCGTTGGACAGCATCCGATTTTCCAGCGTCAGGATACCAACATCTACTCCACTGTTCCGGTTTCCTTTGCAGTGGCGGCGCTGGGCGGCGAAGTTGTCATCGATACCGTGGATGGTAAGGTGATTTATGACGTCAAGGCAGGCACCCAGACTGATACGAGAGTTCGTTTAAAAGGCAAGGGCGTACCGTCTCTGCGCAACAAGGATCTGCGCGGCGATCATTATGTAACTCTGGTTGTACAGACTCCCGAACATCTTTCTGCAGAAGCAAAAGAGCTGCTGCGCAAGTTCGACGAAGCGACAGAAGACAGCTTACATGCGGCAGAACGCGTCAACAGCGGCGAAGCTCCGCATAAAGAAAAGAAAAAGCGCGGATTTTTCAATAAAGACAAATAACGCGAGTGGACTGTAACATGTAATTCAGGAAGTGGCAGGCGTTTTGTGCATTTTGCGGATGCACAAGCGCCTGTTTTTGTGTTATAGTAAAAAACTGAGTTAGTGTGTTTTCGGGAGGTGTTTCAGATGAAGTGGAAAAAATTTAAAATAAAAACCGTGACAGATGCAGAAGATATTATTATCAGCACCCTGTACGATATCGGGCTGGAGGGTGCGCAGATCGAGGACAAGGTTCCGTTGACCGCGCTGGAAAAGGAGCAGATGTTTGTAGACATTCTGCCGGACGGCCCTGCGGACGACGGCATCGCATATCTGAGCTTTTTTGTGGAAGAAAAAGAGGACGGCAGTCTGGAATTAAACGGCGAGCCTGTGACCGAAGCGCAGATCTGCGAAAAGGTGAAGGAAGAGCTGGACGGTCTGCGCATGTTCTGTGAGATCGGGGAAGGCAGCATTGCGGTAGATGAAACCGAGGATATCGACTGGATCAACAATTGGAAGCAGTATTTCCATCAGTTTTACATCGACGATCTTCTGGTAATTCCGTCCTGGGAGGAAGTCAAACCGGAGGATCAGGGCAAGATGATCCTGCACATTGATCCGGGCACGGCGTTCGGAACCGGTATGCATGAGACAACGCAGCTGTGCATCCGTCAGCTGAAAAAATTTATCACACCGGAGACAGAGCTTTTGGATGTGGGAACCGGCAGCGGTATTCTGGCAATTCTATCTCTGATGTACGGCGCAAAGCATGCGGTCGGAACAGACCTCGATCCCTGCGCGGTGGATGCGGTTGCGGACAATATGGCAAACAACGGCATTGCACCGGAGCAGTTTGAAATGATGATCGGAAATATCATCAATGACAAGGCAGTCCAGGATCAGGTGGGCTATGAAAAATACGATATCGTCGTTGCGAATATTTTAGCGGACGTTCTGGTTCCGCTGACACCCGTGATTGTAAATCAGCTGAAAGAAGGCGGCATTTACATCACATCCGGTATCATCGATGATAAGGAAACGGTCGTAACGGAGGCGGTAAAGGCAGCAGGCCTGGAACTGCTCGAGGTAACATATCAGGGCGAATGGGTCAGCGTGACTGCACGGAAGAAGGAAACGCAGTGCGCAGGATGAAATGAAATGCAGCGCGCTGATTCATGACAATAGATGCTCGCAGAGCGTGTATTCTATTGTTCATGACAATAGAATGTTCGCAGAGCGTACATTCTATTGTTTAAATGCAACACAGGTTGAAGCGTGTCGTACAGACGAAAAGAAACCAAAAGGGGCGTCAGGAATCAAATGTATCAGTTTTTTGTGGAGCCTTCCCAGATCCAGGGCAATCGGATTGTGATAACGGGAAGCGATGTCAACCATATTAAAAATGTGCTTCGGATGAAGCCGGGCGAAGAAATTGCAGTATCCAACGGTACAGACGGCAAGGAATACCGCTGCGGGATCGAAGAGCTTCTGGAGGAGGAAATTATCTGTACGCTGCGGTTTATCAAAGAAGACGGGCTGGAGCTGCCGGCGCGGGTGACTTTTTTTCAGGGACTGCCCAAGGCGGACAAGATGGAATTTATCGTGCAGAAGCTGGTGGAGCTCGGCGCATACCGGATTGTGCCGGTGGCGTTGAAGCGCAGTGTCGTTCATCTGGATGAAAAAAAGGCGAAAGCGCGGCAGGCGCGCTGGCAGTCGATCGCAGAAGCAGCAGCGAAGCAGAGCAAGCGCCGGATTGTGCCGGAGGTTGGGGCAGTCTGCACTTTAAAGGAAGCGCTGGAACAGACGAAGCAGATGGATTTAAAACTGATTCCCTACGAGCTTTCCGAAGGGATGATGCGGACGAGGAAGCTGATCGAAAGCGCAGCGCCCGGTCAGGAAATCGGTGTGTTTATCGGTCCGGAGGGCGGCTTTGAAGAGGCAGAGGTAGAGCTTGCGATGCAGTCCGGATTTATGCCGGTAACACTGGGCAAACGGATTTTGCGGACGGAGACAGCGGGGCTGACCGTGATGGCGTGGCTGATGTACCAGTTGGAAGACTCCGGCATATCATAAAGCAGGAAACGGTTTGCCCTGTGGCGACCGGGTTCAAACGGATTTTTCGAGATTTTGGAAAAAGCAGGTGAAAGGTTATGGAATGTTATCTGGACAACTCGGCTACAACGCGGTGTCTGGACAGCGCGGCAGCGCTGATGGCCGGGATTTTATGTACGGACTACGGAAATCCGTCCAGTTTGCATCATAAAGGGGTGCAGGCGGAGGAATATGTCCGCCATGCGCGGGAAGTGATTGCAAAGACGTTAAAGGTTACGCCCAAGGAGATCTTCTTTACCTCCGGCGGGACGGAGTCGGATAATCTGGCGCTGCGCGGTGCAGCGTATGCAAATGCACGGCAGGGCAAGCATCTGATTACGACATCGATCGAGCATCCGGCGATCCTCAATACGATGCAGTATCTGGAGCAGCAGGGCTTTGAGGTGACGTATCTGCCGGTCGATGAAAACGGAAAAATCCGTTTGTCCGATCTGGAAGCGGCGATCCGTCCGGATACGATTCTGGTTTCGATCATGCACACAAACAATGAGATCGGAGCCCTTGAGCCGATCGCAGAGGCGGGCGAGCTGATCAAACGCGTCAATCCGAACACGCTGTTCCACGTGGACGCGGTGCAGGGCTATGGCAAGGCAAAAATTCTGCCGAAACGGATGAAAATCGACATGCTGTCTGTTTCGGGACACAAAATCCACGGACCGAAGGGAATCGGATTTTTGTATGTCGGGGATCGCGTGAAAATCCGTCCGATCGTGTTCGGCGGCGGACAGGAGCGGGGACTGCGCTCCGGTACAGAAAATGTTCCGGCAATCGCAGGCATGGGAAAAGCTGCAGAGGAGATGTATCAGAACCTGGATACCGATCTGGATCGGATGTATGCGCTGAAACAACGACTTGCCGATGGTATTTCCACGATGGAAAACGTGCGGATCAATGGACTTTGCGGACGGGACAGCGCACCGCATGTGTTGAGCGTGTCGTTTGCAGGTGTGCGCAGCGAGGTGCTTCTGCATGCGCTGGAGGAACGGGAAATCTATGTGTCCGCAGGAAGCGCGTGCGCATCGAACCACCCGGATACGTCAGGAAGCGCGACGCTTCGGGCGATCGGTCTGCCGAAGGAGCTGTTAAATTCGACGATCCGTTTCAGCCTTTCCGTCTTTACGACAGAAGAAGAAATTGATTATACGGTACAGGTGCTGCACGAGCTGGTTCCGATGCTGCGCCGGTTTACCAGAAGATAAAAGGATACCTCCGCTTTTGAGGCGCAGACGACCGGGAAAGCGGGAGAGCAATACGCTGCAGCCTGCCTGCGGTCGGAGGACAGACGGCAGGCAAATGCTGCGGATAAAGAAAGGAAATGAGCATGTATAAAGCTTTTCTGATTAAATATGCAGAAATCGGCGTAAAGGGCAAAAACAGGGATCTGTTTGAGGAAGCGCTGGTTCGCCAGATCAAGTATGCGTTAAAGCGCTGCGAAGGAGAATTCCGGGTGCGTCGAACGAGAGGACGTATCTATATTGATGTATTATCGGATGATTATGACTATGAAGAAACCATCGACAACTTGAAGACTGTCTGCGGCGTCAGCGCGATCTGTCCGATGGTTCAGCTCGAAGACGAAGGCTTCGACAAGCTGTGCGAGAGTGCGGTTTCCTATATGGACGAGCACTATCCGGACAAAAACATCACCTTCAAGGTCAATGCGCGCCGTGCCCGCAAAAACTATCCTGTGGAGTCGATGGAGATCAATGCATCTGTCGGTGAAAAGATCCTGCAGGCGTTCCCTGAGATCCGCGTGGACGTCCACAATCCTGACGTGATGCTTTATATCGAGGTACGCGAGCATATTTATATTTATTCGATCGAAATTCCCGGCCCCGGCGGTATGCCGGTCGGCACCAACGGTAAGGCAATGCTGCTGTTATCCGGCGGTATCGATTCTCCGGTTGCCGGATTTATGGTTGCAAAGAGAGGCGTCAAGATTGACGCGGTTTATTTCCATGCGCCTCCGTACACCAGCGAGCGCGCAAAGCAGAAGGTTGTAGATCTTGCAAAGCTGGTAGCACGTTACAGCGGACCGATCTATCTGCATGTCATCAATTTTACGGAGATTCAGCTGGCGATTTATGAAAAGTGCCCGCACGATGAGCTGACGATCATTATGCGCCGTTATATGATGAAAATCGCGGAGGATATTGCAAAAAAGACGGAATGTCTCGGACTGATTACCGGTGAGAGCATCGGACAGGTTGCGAGCCAGACGATCCAGTCCCTCGCGGTAACGAATGAAGTCTGCACCCTGCCGGTATTCCGTCCTTGTATCGGGCTGGACAAGCAGGAGATCGTGGAGATTTCCGAAAAGATCGGTACCTATGAGACGTCAATCCTACCGTTCGAGGATTGCTGTACGATTTTCGTCGCAAAGCATCCTGTTACCAAACCGAATCTCGCAGTGATCAAGCGCCATGAAGAGAACTTAAAGGACTGCATCGATGAAATGATGCAGCGTGCACTGGATACGGAAGAACTGATTGTGGTCGAGGCGCAGTAGGGCACCTTTGGGGCACGTGCGGCAAGTCGCGTAAGCGACAAATTCCGAATTGCCGCACTGCGCATTCAGGCTTTTTTAGTTGTTTTCAGTATGAAAACAACTAAAAAAGCCCCCCGATTTCTCGGAGAGCTTTCTGATCCGTTTTGAATTAGATCATGTAGGGCTTAAGAACTTCCAGTACAGCATCAACATTGGTGTCTTCTGCATGGATGTTTAAGTCGATCGGCTTGGAAAGATCCAGGCTGAAGATACCCATGATAGATTTAGCATCGATAACGTATCTGCCGGATACCAAGTCGAAATCGTAATCGAATTTGGTAATGTCGTTTACAAAAGATTTTACCTTATCGATAGAGTTTAAGGAAATCTGAACTGTTTTCATGATAACTACCTCCTTTGAGTTCACACTTTCTGATCTTATATTAGCAAACTATCGTCACAAAAGTCAATTATCAAACGTAACAAAAATGGTGGAGAATAATATGAAAAGTGTTGCATTACATAATTTAGGTTGCAAAGTGAATGCGTATGAGCTGGAGGTTATGCAACAAAAGTTACAAGATCGGGGATATAAAATTGTGCCTTTTGATTCCGATGCGGACATTTATATTGTAAATACCTGTACCGTAACCAACATTGCAGACCGGAAGAGCCGTCAGATGCTGCACCGGGCAAAGCACAGAAATCCGGACGCGGTTGTCGTTGCGGTCGGGTGCTTTGTACAGGCGGGCGAGGAAAACAGAATGGACGACTGCATTGATCTGGCGGTGGGAAACCAGCATAAAAAGGATATCGTGGAGATTCTGGAGGCGTATCTGGAGGAGCATACTGCAGACGCCAGCGCCGTGACAGACATCGGCGCTGTGCGGGAGTATGAGGAAATGCGCATGGAGCAGAGCACGGAGCACACGCGCGCGTATATCAAGATTCAGGACGGCTGCAACCAGTTCTGCTCGTATTGTATCATTCCATTTGTGCGTGGACGCGTCCGGAGCAGAAAGCAGGAGGATGTGTTGGCTGAGGTAAGAGGGCTGGCGGAAAAAGGCTTTCAGGAGGTAGTCATCACCGGTATTCATTTGAGCTCCTACGGCATGGATTTTATCGGAGAGACGGACGGAGATTACCTGAAAAACGGAAAAGATTTGCGGGGAACGGCGTTTGAACGCGCCTATCTGGTTTCTTTGCTGGAGGAAATCGCAAAGGTGGACGGCATTCGCAGAATCCGTCTGGGTTCGCTGGAGCCCCGTATCATCACAGAAGAGTTTGCCGGACGGCTGGCGGCGATTCCGCAGCTTTGTCCGCATTTTCACCTGTCTCTGCAGAGTGGCTGCAATGAAACGCTCAAGCGGATGAATAGACATTATACGGCGGAGGAATACTATGAAAAAGTGCAGATTCTCCGCAAGTATTTTGAACATCCTGCGATTACGACGGATGTAATCGTCGGTTTCCCTGGAGAAACTGCGGAGGAATTTGCGGTGACGAAGACATTTCTGGAAAAGGTTCATTTCTTTGAAATGCATATTTTCAAATATTCCCGCAGAAAAGGTACGGTTGCAGACAAACTGCCCGGACAGCTGACGGACGCGCAGAAGACGGAACGCAGCGGACAGCTGCTGGCTCTGGAAAAGGAACAGTCCAGAGAATTCCGTGCGCATTATCTGGGACAGGAAGTGGAAGTCCTGATCGAAGAACAGAAGGAGATCGGCGGAAAGGTATACTGGCTCGGTCATACGGATACCTATGTAAAGGCTGCGTTTGCGGCGGACAGTGCAGAATGCATGGATTATTCGAACCGGCTGGTGCACGGACGAGCGGTTTCTTTCCTGGCGGACGAGGTTTTGGAAATTGCATTGAATTTTTAAGAGAAGTAGGGTAAGATAAGATATAGAGCTTTGAACAAAGGACGTGACAATATGCAGGATTTGGAAAATACACAGTATTTTAAAGTAGAAGTAGAGCCGGAAAATGGCGTAAAAATGATCCTTTCTGAAGTGTATGAAGCACTTTCTGAAAAAGGCTATGATCCGGTGAGTCAGATTGTCGGCTATATTATGTCCGGAGATCCGACCTATATTACCAGCTATCGCAACGCACGCGGTCTGATCGGACGGGTGGAGCGCGACGAGCTGGTAGAGGAAATGCTCAAGGAGTACATCGAGAAGAATCACTGGAAGCGCTGAGCGACCAGAGGAACAACAAGGAGAAGCGGGATGCGAGTGATGGGGCTTGATTTCGGTTCCAAGACAGTGGGAGTTGCCATCAGCGACCCGCTTTTTGTGACTGCCCAGGGAATCGAAATCATCAGAAGAAAAGAAGAGAATAAGCTGCGCCATACGCTGCAGCGAATTGAAGAACTGATCGGAGAATACGAGGTCGGGCAGATTGTGCTCGGTCTTCCGAAAAATATGAACGCCACAGAGGGAGAGCGCGTGGAGAAGACGAAGGAATTTGCGGATAAGCTGGCACGCAGAACCGGACTTCCGGTGGCATTTATGGACGAGAGACTGACGACGGTTGCAGCGGACCGGACGATGATGGAAGTCGGCGTGCGCCGGGAAAACCGGAAGGAATATGTGGATATGATTGCAGCTGTGCTGATTTTACAGGAATATCTGGACAGACAGCGGATGCAGACAGAGAACGGACAGGAGAATTAAGCTTTGGAAAAGATTACATTTTGCCCGGAGGACGGGGAAGCCGTTGAATTTTTTGTGCTGGAACAGACCAGACTCGGCGGAGTTGATTATATTCTGGTAACAGACAGTGAAGACGACGATGCGGAAGCGCTGATTTTAAAGGACGTTTCTGCGCCGGAGGACGAAGAAGCCATTTACAGCATCGTAGATGACGATAAAGAAATGGATGCAGTGGCTGCGATTTTTACAGATATGCTCGAGGATATTGAGCTTGAAAAGGAATAAATGCGAGCACCTTTTTCGTGCAGCACAACGTGATTTATCCCTGCTATAAAAATAAAAATGGAGGTAATTTTGCTTGAAAAGAACAAAAAAAGTGAATATTGACGGCCCCAGCCTGAAGATTATACCATTGGGCGGACTGGAGCAGATCGGAATGAACATTACTGCCTTTGAATACGAAGACAGTATTGTTGTAGTTGACTGCGGCCTTTCTTTCCCTGATGACGATATGCTGGGAATCGATCTGGTGATTCCGGACGTGACTTATTTAAAGGAAAATGCGGATCGGGTAAAGGGCTTTGTGATTACGCACGGTCATGAGGATCATATCGGAGCACTTCCGTATGTGCTGCGGGAGTTGAATATTCCGATCTATGCGACCAGACTGACGATGGGACTGATCGAAAACAAGCTGCGCGAGCACAATCTGCTCGGTCACACGAAGCGTAAGGTGATCAAATTCGGACAGTCCGTAAATCTGGGACAGTTTAGGATCGAATTTATCAAGACGAACCATAGCATCGTAGACGCGGCTGCACTGGCGATCCATTCTCCTGCGGGAACGGTTGTCCATACCGGTGACTTTAAGGTGGACTATACTCCGGTATTTGGTGAAGCAATCGATTTGCAGCGGTTCGCGGAGCTTGGCAAAAAAGGCGTGCTGGCGCTGATGTGTGATTCCACCAACGCGGAACGGAAAGGCTTTACACAGTCTGAGCGGACGGTAGGACATACCTTTGATACGATTTTCCATGAGCATCAGGGCTCCCGGCTGATCATTGCGACCTTTGCATCCAATGTGGACCGGGTACAGCAGATTATCAATACTGCGCACAAATATGGACGGAAAGTTGTGGTCGAAGGCCGCAGCATGGTAAATATCATTGATACAGCCATGAACCTTGGCTGCATCAACATTCCGGAGAATACGCTGGTGGATATTGACCGCCTGAAGGATTATCCGGACGACAGAACCGTTATTATTACAACAGGAAGCCAGGGCGAAAACATGGCGGCGTTGAGCCGTATGGCATCGAGCGTTCACAGAAAGGTTTCCATCGGACCCAACGATACGATTATTTTCTCCTCGAATCCGATTCCCGGGAACGAAAAAGCTGTAACGAGAGTCATCAACGAGCTGGAGATGAAGGGTGCAGAGGTTATTTTCCAGGATGTTCATGTTTCCGGACATGCATGTCAGGAAGAGATCAAGCTGATTTATACGCTGGTTCATCCCAAATACGCGATTCCGGTGCACGGCGAATACAAGCACCTGAAGGCGCAGGCTGGCATCGCGCAGGAGCTCGGAATCCAGAAGGAAAATATTTTCATCCTGCGCTCCGGCAATGTTCTGGAATTAAATGAGGAAAAGGCTGGCGTGACCGGACAGGTTGCGGCTGGCGCAATTCTGGTAGATGGTCTTGGTATCGGTGATGTCGGAAACGTTGTGCTGCGCGACAGACAGCATCTGGCAGAGGACGGCATCATGATCGTTGTTGTTGCATTGGACAGCATCAGCGGACAGATCGCAAGCGGTCCGGATCTCGTATCCAGGGGCTTCGTTTACGTCAAAGAATCCGATGCACTGATGGACGAGGCACGCGACCTGATGGAAAACGTTATGGAGGGCTGCGTGAGCAGAGGCTGTACCGACTGGGGCAGAATCAAGACCGCGATCAAGGACAATTTAGGCGACTTTATCTGGAAAAAGACGAAGAGACGTCCGATGATTTTACCGATCATTATGGAAGTGTAAAGTAAGGGGAAACATGAGCAGAGTTGAGACAGCTTTGGAGGAACTGATTGCCGCGGTAATCGCTTCTGAAGAATACAGAGAATATGACAGACAGAAACAGATCATGAAGGAGCAACCGGAATTAAAAGCCCAGATCGACCGGTTCCGGCAGGAAAATTTTGAGCTGCAGAATTCGGTTCAGTCGGATGAGCTTTTTGACAGGACGGATGAATTTTCGAGGCGTCTGGAGGAGTTCCGCAAAAACCCGCTGGTGGACGCATTCCTGAACGCAGAGCTGGATTTTTGCAGGATGATTCAGGAGATCAACGGAAAAATCGTGGAGGCAGTGAACTTTGAGTAACAAGAAAAAAGCAAAGCATCAGTCGAAAAAAAACTCTGTGGCCAAAAATATTGCAGGCGGTGCGGTCGGAACGATTTTTAATGTGGTTCTGATCATTGTCGCTGTGATGCTGATCTACTATTTCGCAGTTTCCGCGTATCAGTACGGTGTGCGGATTTACGGGGAGCCTGCAATTTCGGAGGAACCCGGAACCGAAATAAACGTAACAATTACGGACGGAATGGATTTTAAAGGGATTGCGAAGCAGCTCTACGAAAAGGGCCTGGTCCGGGAAGAGAGACTGTTTTATATTCAGGAGCGCTTATCCAACTATTCAGAGGACGGCTTTGTGGCGGGCGACTATGTGCTTTCCACTGCGATGACGCCGGATGAAATGATGGATGTGATGGGCGCAGGCGGAGACGATAAATGATTGTAGAAGAGAGAATGCGAACGTTTATCAATTCTCTGGACCCCGGAGAGCCTGCATGGCTGGACGAGATTCGCAGCAGTGCGCTGCAGGATAACGTGCCGATTATCCGGATGGAGATGGGAAGTCTGCTGCGTTTTCTATTGACTCTCAGACGGCCGTCTTCTATCCTTGAGGTAGGGACGGCCGTTGGTTATTCCGCTCTTTTTATGAGCGAATACATGCCGGAGAATTGCCATATTACGACGATTGAAAAATATGAAAAACGGATTCCGATCGCAAAACAGAATTTCAAAACAGCCGGTCGGGAGGACAAGATCACGCTGCTGGAGGGCGATGCAGCAGAAATTCTGGCAGAGCTGTCGCAGCCGTTTGATTTTATTTTCATGGATGCGGCGAAAGGACAGTATATGCACTTTTTGCCGGACGTCCTGCGCCTGCTTGCGCCGGGCGGTCTGCTGGTTTCGGATAACGTGCTGCAGGAAGGCAATATCATCGAATCCCGCTATGCGGTGTGCAGACGCGATCGGACGATTCATGCGAGGATGCGGGAATATTTATACACCCTGACCCACCATGACGAGCTGGAAACAGTCGTGCTTCCGGTGGGAGACGGAGCGACGCTGAGCGTGAAGCTGCCCGAAAAAGAGCAGAACGCGCAGCCGTGAAATGGAGAATGAGGAGAGCAAATCAGATGAAAAAACCGGAATTGCTGATTCCGGCCGGCAGTCTTGAGGTGTTAAAGACTGCGGTCAATTTTGGAGCGGATGCAGTTTATATCGGCGGAGAGGCGTTTGGACTGCGGGCAAAGGCGAAGAATTTTTCCCCGGAGGATATGGCAGAGGGGATCGCCTATGCGCATGATCGGGGCGTTAAGGTCTATGTGACAGCGAATATTTTAGCGCATAACGGAGATCTGGAAGCGGCTTCGGATTATTTTATGGAGCTGAAGCACTTAAAAACAAAAGACGGCAGACCGGTTCCACCGGATGCGCTGATTATTTCCGATCCCGGACTGTTCATGATTGCGAAGCGAGTGTGCCCGGAGATCGAGCTGCACATTTCCACGCAGGCAAACAGCACGAACTACGAGACGTGGCTGTTCTGGTGGAATCTGGGCGCAAAGCGTGTGGTTTCCGCACGGGAGCTTTCCCTGGCAGAGCTGAAGAAAATCCGCAGCCATATTCCGTCTGATATGGAAATTGAGAGCTTTGTACACGGCGCGATGTGTATTTCCTATTCCGGCCGCTGCCTTCTGAGCAATTATTTTACCGGACGGGATGCCAACCGCGGCGCATGTACCCATCCGTGCCGCTGGAAATATGCGGTGATGGAGGAATCCAGACCAGGCGAATATCTGCCGGTTTATGAAAACGAAAGAGGAACGTTTATTTTCAATTCCAAGGATCTGTGTATGCTCGAACATATTCCGGATCTGCTGGATGCGGGAATTGACAGCTTTAAAATAGAAGGACGGATGAAGACAGCGCTGTATGTGGCGACGGTGGCGCGGACATATCGGAAAGCGATTGATGACTGTCTGGAATCCGAAGAAAAATACCGCGCCAATATGGACTGGTACCACCGCGAAATTTCACGCTGTACCTATCGACAGTTTACAACGGGCTTTTATTACGGAAAGCCGAATGAAGAATCTCAGATTTATGATTCTAATACCTATCAAAGTGATGCGGTTTATCTGGGCACTGTTTACGAGACGGATCGAAAGGGCCGTGCAAGGATCGAACAGCGCAATAAATTCTGCGTGGGCGATGTGATCGAGATCATGAAGCCGGACGGCAGAAATGTGGCATGTCAGGTGCTGCAGATCCAGGATGATCAGGGGGAAAAAATGGAGAGCGCGCCCCATCCGAAGCAGGAGCTGTGGCTGACGCTTTCTGAGACCGCAGAAACGGGAGATTTACTTCGTACAATTGTCGAAAAGGAGACGGACGAATGAGTGAAGTGCTGAATGTGGAAAAGCTGTTTGGAGAAAATGTATTCACCCTTGGAAAGATGCAGGAGCGTCTTCCCAAAAAAGCGTTCGCGGAAGTGAAACGCGTCATGGAGCATGGCGGTGAGCTGGACAACGCGACAGCGGACGTTGTGGCAAAGACGATGAAGGACTGGGCAGTGGAGCATGGCGCGACCCATTACACCCACTGGTTCCAGCCGCTGACCGGCATCACGGCGGAGAAGCATGATTCCTTCGTGACACATCCGGATGAGAACGGAAAGATGCTGATGGAGTTTTCCGGCAAGGAGCTGATTAAGGGCGAGGCAGACGCTTCGTCATTTCCCTCCGGCGGTCTGCGTTCCACATTTGAAGCGAGAGGCTATACGGTATGGGATATCACTTCCCCTGCGTTTTTAAAAGAAGATGCGACGGGTGTGATTCTGTGTATCCCGACGGCGTTCTGCTCCTTTACAGGTGAGGCACTCGATAAAAAGACTCCGCTGCTTCGTTCGATGGAAGCAATTTCCCAGCAGGCGATGCGAATCGTTCGTCTGTTCAACAAAAACACGACGGCGACAAAAGTTACTCCGTCTGTCGGCGCGGAGCAGGAGTATTTCCTGATTGACCGGGCAAAATATTTACAGAGAAAAGACCTGATTTTTTCCGGCAGAACGCTGTTCGGCGCGTCCGCACCGAAAGGGCAGGAGCTGGAGGATCATTATTTCGGCGTGATCCGCGAGCGGGTCGGTGCGTTTATGAAGGATTTAAACGTGGAGCTGTGGAAGCTCGGCGTGACAGCAAAGACGCAGCACAATGAGGTTGCGCCCGCGCAGCACGAGCTTGCCCCGGTCTATGAAACTGCGAACATTGCAATGGATCACAACCAGCTTGTCATGGAGACGATGAAAAAGGTGGCAGAGCGTCATAACCTGCGTTGCCTGCTGCACGAAAAGCCGTTTGCAGGCGTTAACGGCTCCGGCAAGCACGACAACTGGTCGATTACGACGGATACCGGTATGAATCTGCTCGATCCCGGTGAGACGCCCAATGAAAATATTCAGTTTTTATTGGTGCTTGCCTGCGTTATCAAGGCTGTGGATACACATGCCGACCTGCTGCGCAGAAGCGCCTCCAACGTCGGTAACGATCTTCGTCTCGGTGCAAGCGAAGCGCCGCCGGCAATCGTTTCCGTATTTCTGGGCACACAGCTGGAGGATGTGGTAAGACAGCTTGTGGAAACCGGCGAAGCCCGTTCCTGCCTGGAGGGTTCTACGTTACATACCGGCGTTTCCACTGTGCCTGATCTGCCGATGGATGCGACGGACAGAAACCGTACTTCTCCGTTTGCCTTTACCGGAAACAAGTTCGAGTTCCGTATGGTCGGCTCTTCGGATTCGATCGGAAGCCCGACGACGACGATCAACGCAATTGTCGCAGAGGCGTTCTGCGAAGCTGCTGACCGACTGGAAGCTGCCGGGGAAGAAAATTTCGACATGGCGGTGCACGATCTGATTAAGGAATATATGACGGCACATCAGCGCATTCTTTTCAACGGAGACGGTTATTCGAAGGAATGGGAGAAAGAGGCGCAGCGCCGCGGCCTTCCGGTATTCCCGGGTATGATCGATTCGGTGGAGGCACTGACGACCGATAAGGCGATCCGGTTGTATGAGCGTTTCGGCATCTACAACCGTGCAGAGCTGGAATCCAGAAAAGAGATTGTTTACGAAACCTATGTCAAGACGATTCATATTGAAGCAAAGACGATGATCGATATGGCGTCGAAAGATATTCTCCCTGCCGTCATTCGGTACACAAAGACGTTGGCGGATACCATCGCTTCCCTGGAATCAGTCGGTGCAGACAGCAGCGTTTCAAAAACGCTGTTGAAGGATACCTCAGCTCTGCTGTCTCAGGCTTCCGCCGCGCTGGAAGACCTGAAACAAAAGGAAGCAGACGGAAACGTGCAGAAGAAAGATGCGAGAAAGCAGGCATTTTTTTATCGGGACGAGATCGTTCCTGCAATGGAAGCCCTGCGCGCACCGGTAGATGCGCTCGAGATGAAGGTAGACCGTTCGTTCTGGCCGATGCCGGGATATGCGGATTTGCTGTTTGAAGTGTAAAAACGCGTCAGCGGATTCGACGCAGGAAATCCTCGTGAATCCGCTGACGAAGCGGCAGGTGGATCTGGAAAAAATAAAAAATAAAAAATTTAAAAAAAGGCTTGCATTTTCTGTGAATGTGTTGTATATTAAATAAGCGCTGTGAGACAGGGAAACAAAATCACAGAGAACAAGACTTAGGGCTATCGCCAAACGGTAAGGCAACGGACTCTGACTCCGTCATTTTCCAGGTTCGAATCCTGGTAGCCCTGCTATAAACCCCGAAGGAAAATTCCTCCGGGGTTTTTGCTATAATGGCGCGTGTGAACAATAACAATGCGTCGGGATCAAAACCCCAGACCTGGATGCCGGGTTGCCGAACCATGGGATTCCTGCTATAATAATCGCAAAAGAGGGCACAGCCAGTACCGGAGGAAAGACGGATATGTATACATTTGACAGCAGAGTGCGCTACAGCGAAACCGGGGAAGAAGGCTTGCTGAGTCTGCCGGCGATCGTGGATTATTTTCAGGATGTTTCGACGTTTCAGTCGGAGGATCTCGGAATTGGTATTGATTTTTTGAAAGAAAAGGATCTGCTCTGGGTGATGAGTGCGTGGCAGGTGGTGGTACACCGCTATCCGGCGCTCGGAGAAAAAATCAGGATCGGGACGATTCCATACGAGCTGCGCGGCTTTATGGGACTGCGTAATTTTTTTATGGATACGGAAGACGGAGAGCGGCTGGCGGAAGCAAATTCGGTCTGGTCTCTGATCAATCACAAAAAGGGTGTTCCGGTTCGGGTGCTGCCGGAGATGGTCGAAAAATACGACGTGAAAGAACGTTTGCAGATGGACTATGCGCCGCGTAAAATTGCAGTGCCCCAGGGCGGCATCAGACAGGAGCCTTTCCGAGTAGAAAGACAGCACTTAGATGGCAACCACCACGTCAATAATGGACAGTACATTTCGATGGCGATGGCGTATTTGCCGGAAAATTTTGCAATCAGACAGATGCGGGCGGAGTATAAAAAATCCGCACTGCTTCACGATATAGTGGTTCCGATCATTGTGACGGAGGCAGACCGCGTAACCGTTTCCCTGTGCAGCGAGGACGAAGCCCCGTTTGTGGTCGTGGAGCTGACAGGAAGATAAAGGAAAATGATATGCTGGAAATAGGAACAATTCAGAATTTGACAGTCGTAAAAAAAGTGGATTTCGGCGTTTATCTGGCAGAGCCCGGAGAAGAGGATAAAAGAGTGCTTCTTCCGGCAAGACAGGTTCCGCCGCAGACTTCGGTCGGGGATCAGATTGAAGTTTTCTTATATAAAGATTCGAGCGACCGGCTGATTTCAACAACGGCACGCCCGAAGCTTTTACTTGGTGAGGTTGTAGAGCTTACGGTTGCGCAGACTGCGAAAATGGGAGCATTTCTGGAATGGGGACTGGAAAAAGACCTCTTCCTTCCATTCAAGGAGCAGACCAGAAAGGTAAAAGAGGGCGACCGTTTCCCAGTTGCTTTGTATGTGGACAAGAGCGGTCGGCTCTGTGCGACGATGAAGGTGTATCATTATCTGCGCACCGACAGCCCTTATCATAAGGATGACAGAGTGAGCGGCTGTCTGTATGAAATCAGCCGCCAGTTCGGCGCGTTCGTGGCAGTGGACAATCAATATTCCGCGCTGATTCCTCCGAAGGAAATGTACGGAGAATTAAAGGTCGGTGACCATGTGGAAGCCAGGGTTGTCCGGGTACATGAGGGCGGCAAGCTGGATTTGAGCGTGCGGGAAAAGGCGTACCTGCAGATCGAGACGGATGCAGAGAAGGTCATGAAGCTGATCGACAGCTTCGACGGCGTGCTTCCGTTTACCGACAAGGCTTCTCCGGAGGTCATTCGCAGGGAGCTTGCGATGAGCAAAAACGAGTTCAAGCGTGCGGTCGGCAACCTGCTGAAAAACGGCAGGATTGAGATCACAGAAAAAGCGATCCGCAGGATATAAGGCGGCGGGTGCGCTCCGTGGGGGCGGAGAGTGACGAAGCTGATACAACGGGGAAGCGTTTGAAAGGCGTTCGTTGTGAGAAAAGAAGTGAGCAGAGGGTTATGAGAAGGTATTCAGTTCTGGGAATTTCCTTAATGGATTTTTCCGCAAGAGAGGGTCTGCGCAGGGCGGAGCATTTTTTGCAGACCGGGGCACTCAATACAACAAGCTATATTAACGCGCAGTCTCTGTCGATGGCGTCCAGGGACGAACAGGTCAAGGAGTATCTGGAAGAGACGGATCTGATGTTCTGTCTGGAGCCGGATATTTTGGAGGCAGCAGGAATCGCATCTCCCGGCAGGGTTCGGGAAATCGAGGACCGGATGTTTTTGCGGGAGTTTTTGAAAAGACTGGCAAGACAGCATGACAAGGTTTATCTGCTGGGCGACACGGATAAACAGGCGCAGGAACTGCAGGAGATGCTTCTAAACGCGCAGGAAAATTTAAATATCGTGGATGTGCGCGGCTACGAGGAATTTGAGTATCAGCCTCAGCGACTGATGAACGCGATGAACGAAGCTGCGCCGAAGGTGATTTTTTCCCGGATGACATATCCACTGGATCTGGAGCTGATGCACAGCGGCCGCAAATTTTTAAACGCGGAGCTTTGGGTGGCGTTGCCGGAGACGAAATTAAAAGAAAAGGTGAGGACGACGTTCTGGAGAAAGGTGCGGAAAAAGATTTTTCAGAAAAAAGTCAATGAATATAATCTGGAAAAGGCGGAGCAATAAGTACTTCGCCTTTTATAGTTCCTAGCAAAAGAACGTCTGGAATTCTGCAGTTATAGGTTTTGCATAAATTTTTTGCGATTTCCTATAGATTTTTTTGTGGTTTTCTTTTAGAATATAGTTTGGGCATAGTAAAAATCGCAGGAGACAGACTGGCTTTTTGTCGAAGAATGCGCGAAGTGAAGGAGACGGGGTTTATGATATCGAATCAGATTTTACAGAGTACACTGGATGGCTTGAAGGCGATTGCCAGAGTCGAATTATGTGTGATTGATGTGGATGGAAAGACCGCTGCGACGACAGCAGACGGACTGGAAGAATATCTGCCGCAGGCGAGAGCCTTTGTGGATTCCCCTGCAGACAGCCAGGAGGTTCAGGGAAATCAGTTTTTTAAGATCTATGACGAGCAGCAGCTGGAATATATTCTGATTGTAGGCGGCGCCGGTGAAAATATTTATATGATCGGCAAGATGGCTGCATTCCAGATTCAGAACCTGCTTGTGGCGTATAAAGAGCGCTTCGATAAGGATAACTTTATCAAAAACCTGTTGCTGGATAACCTGCTTTTGGTGGACATTTACAGCAGGGCGAAGAAGCTCTATATTCCGGTGGATGCGCAGCGAGTTGTCCTGATTATCGAATGCAGCGCGGGACGGGAGGATAACATCCTGGAGCAGATGCGTCCGGTATTTGGTAATAATAACCGGGATTTTATCACGGCAGTGGATGAGAATAACGTGATCATCGTGAAAACGCTGACCGAAAACGATGAAATGAAGGAAATTGAGCATTACACTGCAAACCTGATAGAGTGGCTGGAAACAGAGGGCTATTCCGAAAGCCGCATTTCCTACGGTACAATTGTACAGGAAATCAAAGAAGTGAGCCGTTCCTACAAAGAAGCCAAGATGGCAATGGACGTCGGCAAGATTTTCTTTGACGAGAGAAGAGTAATCGCATACAGCGAGCTGGGCATTGGCCGTCTGATCTATCAGCTTCCGATTCCGCTTTGTAAGATGTTTATCCGGGAGATTTTCGGTGGAAAGAGTCCGGACGATTTTGACGAGGAGACGCTGACGACCATCAGCAAATTCTTCGAGAACAGCTTAAACGTATCGGAAACGAGCCGTCAGCTGTTTATCCACAGAAATACGCTGGTATATCGTCTGGATAAGCTTCAGAAGTCTACCGGGCTGGATCTGCGCGTATTTGAGGATGCGATTACATTCAAGATCGCACTTATGGTTGTAAAGTACATGAAGTACATGGAATTTTTTGAATATTAGGATGGTGACAAGGTTTGGTACAAAACGATAAGAAAAAAAAGAAGAAGCGGGAAGGCTCAGATGCGGTCATCACGCTGGATCGCGTGAGCAAATCGTATTCGAGCGGCTCTCCGGCTTTGGATAATGTGAGCCTGACGATCAAAAAGGGGGAATTTGTTTTTATCGTAGGCGACAGCGGCTCAGGAAAATCGACCCTGATCAAGCTGCTTTTGCGGGAGCTGACGCCCACGAGCGGCCGTGTTATCGTAAATGGTGCCGATGTGGCGCGCTTAAAGCGCAGACAGGTGCCGAAATTCCGCAGAAATCTTGGAATCGTGTTCCAGGATTTCCGTCTGCTGAATGACAGAAACGTTTATGAAAACGTAGCGTTTGCACAGCGTGTTATCCAGATGCCGACGAAGCTGATGCGCAAAAATGTTCCGAACGCGCTGGCAGAGGTAGGCCTGGCAGGCAAATACAAAGCAAAGACCAAACAGCTCTCCGGCGGTGAACAGCAGAGAGTTGCACTGGCGAGGGCGCTGGTAAACGAACCGCCGATTCTTCTGGCAGATGAACCGACAGGAAACCTCGATCCGAAGAATTCCTGGGAAATCATGAAGCTGCTGGAACGCATCAACGAAGAAAGAGGCACGACGATTCTGGTCGTTACGCACAACCGTGAAATTGTAAATGAAATGAAGAAACGCGTAATTACGATGAAGAAGGGTGTCGTTATCAGCGACGAAGAAAAAGGCGGTTATATCGATGAGGATTAGTACATTTTTTTATACGTTGAAACAGGGCGTAATCAACATTTTCCGGAACAAGCTGTTTTCCCTTGCTTCCATTGCGACGATTTCTGCCTGTCTGTTTTTGTTCGGACTTTTTTATGCGGTCATTTTAAACTTCCAGAACGTCGTGCGCACGGCAGAAGAGGACGTTTCTGTTACCGTATTTTTTAAGGACGGGACGACCCAGGAAGAAATGGAACAGATCGGCGCGCAGATCCGGGCGCGCGACGAGGTGTCCGAGGCGAAGTTTATTTCTGCAGATGAAGCGTGGGCAGAGTGGGCTCCCGAAAATATCGGAGAAGATTACAACGAGATCTATACCGAGAACCCGCTGGAGGGCATGGATAACTACGAAATTTATATGAACGATGTTTCGAAGCAGGAAAGCCTGGTAAGCTGGCTGGAATCCATCCCGCAGGTGGAGAGAGTACGGTATTCCGAGGTAGCGGCGACGACGCTGACCGGCGTGAATGCGCTCGTGGCATACACTTCGGTCGGCATTATTGCAATTTTGCTGGCAGTTTCCGTATTCCTGATCAACAACACGGTTATGATCGGTATTTCTGTTCGCAAGTCAGAGATTGAAATTATGAAATACATCGGTGCGACGGACTTTTTCGTACGTTCCCCGTTTGTAATAGAAGGTATTCTGATCGGATTGATCGGTTCGTTGCTCCCGCTCGGTCTGATCTATGTCCTTTATAAAAAGGTCATTGATTATGTCATGATAGAGTTCCCGTCGCTTTCCGGGCTGATGCAGTTTTTGCCGGTTTCGGAGATTTATCGGACGCTTCTTCCGGTTTGTCTGGGACTTGGCGCAGGAATCGGTTTCCTGGGAAGCTTTATAACAGTGCGCAAGCCTGTCTCTTATACACATCTGACGCTGCCGACGAATAGAGAGGTG
>OJPM01000032.1_pt1 | contig 121007 bp, 87 predicted proteins | sample 1598471 | NCBI WGS metagenome assembly OJPM01 (sample SAMN03922484, study PRJEB24848) | human gut metagenome | isolation source: stool sample | host: Homo sapiens | place: Germany | collected 2011-05 | reverse complement strand
ATAGAAACTTACTAGACAAGAGATTTGTCAAAAATCCAGTAAAATCAATACTTTTAGAAGTGGTTAGGAGTGGGTAAAAGCAGGGAAATGTAGGTAACTTGTACATTATTCCTGCACCATTCCTATATCTATATTCCTACACTTTGTTAAGCGTCCGAACCCTTTTCTGGCTCAGAGATGTCGTTTCTTCGGCTGCTTTCGCTGGTGTAGGAACCAATGGTAATACGCACCACTCAGACGCTTCGAATCCTAATGGGGTTCGTCCGGTCTACAAGCTATTTTATTTTTTCAATCTCTTCTCGCAACCAATCAAATTCTCTAGCCGTATAGACCTTTTCCGTAATATCCGTGATCTTATGTCCCACCATATATTTGATGGCGTACTCATCCACGCCATATTTTTTTGCCATCGTGACGAAATGTTTTCTGCCATCGTGCGGACGGTGTTCAGGGTTTAGATTAAGCTCGTCACGAATGCGGCTAAATACTCTTTGATAGCGGTTATAGGTAAGCTTGATATTTTTCTGTCGGCTATCTGGATCGACATAGTTAAAAAGATATTTGCTTCCTAGCTTTTCGGCTTCTCTATATTTTCGTTCCACAAGGGATTGAATTCTGGGATGGATAGGTACGGTTCGGTCTTCGCCGGCTTCTGTTTTCATGCCACCAGTAAAGATCCATTTCGATAAATCAACATTGCTCAGTTCAATCAATCCCAATTCCTGTGGTCTCCAACCAGAATAACATTGAATCAGAAGAACATCAACACAATATTTATCATCAACATGTTCCCAAAGTAACTTCATTTCATCGTCGGAGAATGGAATGTGTTCCTTCTTGACGGTCTGAATTTCTTTGATGGTTTCATCAGTCAAGGTAAAAGTTCGAGCGTAATTCTGTTTGACAATTTCATATTCCAAAGCATAATCCAGCATCAGGTTGAATAGAGACTTGATTTTGTTCTTCATGGAAGCGCTCGGTTTCTGCTCTTTTCCCTTTACGATGGCGACGCCCTCATCCATACAGCCTTTCACATGGCGAGCTCGGATATCCATAACTCGCATATCATAGACAGACGAACAATACGCCCATGCAGAGTCTACGGCTCTTGCACTGGAATCATTCTTCAAAGTCTTGAAATATTCTTCGGTCCACTTTTCATACAGTTCTTTTGCTGTGATAGCGGGTTCCAAATCATATGGATTCTTATTGTACTCTACCAAGGCTGCATACGCATCGTTATAGGTTGGAAAATAAGATTCCGGCTTTAGTGGCTTGCAGATCGGCTTTCCCTCTGGCGTTTTTCCAACTGTAACCATGGCCCGAAAAGGGTTTCTTAGATTCCGGTTCTTAATTTCACTGATCTGTCCAAACCCATTAGGGAGCCGTCTCCGTTTGTTATTTTTACTTCGAGGCTTCCTAGGTCTGACATCTGGCTGCATGGGATAACCACAATGGGGGCAGAATGTCGCCTTGTCGCTTACCTGCAACTCACATTCAGGGCATTTTATCAACATGCTTCATACCTCCTCAATACCTTTGTAAAACGAGATTTTCCGTGTGGCAAGGTTGATTTATCATCAGTAATCATATATGATGGTGTAGGAATTGTCAACTCCTACACTAAACTTTTTAAAGGGATGGGTATATGGTTAGTGATGAAAAATTAACCTGTCGGAACTGCGGGGCAAGGGTGAAACGGTATGATAACGTGTCGAGAATTGTGCGAACAAAAGGAAGAAAAACATCATGGGTAAAGGTGGAACGGTTTCGTTGCCCTGTTTGCGGACAGATACATAGGGAATTGCCGGATTATATTTTTCCATACAAACAGTACGAAGCCGAGGTAATTCGTGGCGTTCTGGAAGGATTTATTACTTGCGAAACATATGGATATGAGGATTACCCTTGTGAAATGACGATGATTCGATGGAGGAATTCGCAGGAATTACAACTCCTTTTGTGAAAGATAAAACGAAAGGAGATTCATAATGTCAAAAGAGGAAAAGCACTTACAGACTAAAATTCGAATATTTGAGGATATGCTTTTACGATGTAAGAATTTTGGTCAAGCAGAAGCGATTCAAATCGAATTGACAAGAATGAGAGCAAAATTACAAAAATTATATTTCAAGAGAATGGAGTCCTAACAAGGGCTCTTTCTTTTTGTCGTTTTGCCACTGAGGTTGTTTTAACAAATTGCGGTTCCTATCCTAGAATAGCCGTTGAAAGGAGGTAACAGCCAATGGAAGAAATGATATTTGCACCGGGCTCCGTTCCGGTAGCGGTCGTCGCCAGAGTATACGGGAAAGATGCTTCCTGGGTTCGAGCCGGTATTATATCCGGATGGCTTCCCATTGGAAAAGCGACTAGAAACGGAAAGTTGATTACCAATATCGAAGAGATGAATTCGAAGTACGGACGCATCAACTTTTATATTTCTCCAAAGCGGCTCTGGGAAGAAACCGGATATTTATGGAAAGGAGAGAAACGTTAATATGGCAACAACGATTCGTCCAGAATTATCCGAGAAAAACCCATATTGGATTGAGCGTCACCGGTACTATGAATTGAAGCATTTCTGCCTACAGTATCCGATATGGAAGAAAGCATATGCCGCTCTGGATGGGCTTAGCCGCCGGCCTGCTGATATGGAGATATTCTCAAGAAACAGAACGACTGGCGATCCGACAGCTCGATGTGCAGAAGCTCGATCTTACTATTTGGATCGTATGAAAACGATCGAGCAAACGGCGATTGCGACAGATGCGGAACTATCCAATTATATTTTAAAAGGCGTAACCGAAGGTTGGTCTTATGACATTCTGAAAGCTAGATCAAATATCCCATGCTGTAAGGATGTTTACTACAACTTGTACAGACGGTTCTTCTGGTTACTGAATAAAGCGAGGGATTGAAATGAAGATTGTAGACATAGCAGTCAAGAAAGTCTATCGCTTCAACTGTCCGAATTGTCAGAGCCGATTGGAGGCAGACAGCAAAGAGGTGGTGGACATCGGAGGAAAGGTATGTAAATTCCATTGTCCTGTATGTCGAAAAGAGCGGTATATTGCCTGGTCCGACATGAGAAAGAAAATTGTGTATGAGGGCGAGGGAACGCAGAAATAACATCTTTAAAGACTGAGCCAGCAATGGCTCTTTCTTTTTTATCCTAGGATAAAACACAGTACCAAGGTATCCGAAAGACATGCTATGTTGATATGTGAAAAAATCCCGGGTAGAAAATTTGGAAAAATGTTTTGGAAAGGCAGGATTGAATATGGAGCTCATTCTTTGCATGATTATTGGTATCATTATTGGGATTGTCTTCGGACGACAGGTATTCCGAAGGGATGTCGTTGGTTCGCTGCGGGTCGATCAATCCGATCCAGACAGCGGACCTTATTTGTTTTTGGAACTGTCCCATAAGGGAGCGGATGCGATATATAAGAAAAGATATGTGGTCTTGAAAGTCAACATCAAAAATTATATTTCGCATGAATAACAAGTCCTTTTATGGAACAGTTAATGAATTCACGAAAGGAGAACTAAAATGGGTGAAAACATCAAAGAATTGCTGAACGAGGAGATAGCAGCGGAGATTCAGGCGATATCTTCTCTGGATTCGGGTAGCGAAGAGAAATCAAAGGCTATAGAGGATCTGGCAAAGCTGTACCGTTTGAGAATCGAGGAAACCAAAAGTGAGCTGGACGCGGAGGATAAGCGAAGCCGGCGTACGTTGGAAAGTGAAGCGAGTGTCCGGGAAAACGAGATTAAGAAATCTCAGTTGGACGAGCAGATCAAGGCCGATGTGCAGGATGAGCAATATAAGCGCTCTCAGCTTGACGAACAGGTGAAAGATCGATATTTCAGACTGGGTATTGCAGCGGCAGAGCTTCTCATACCGTTGATGTTCTACGGTATCTGGATGCGGAAAGGATTTAAATTTGAGGAAACCGGAACTTATACCTCGACAACATTCAGAGGATTGTTCAATCGTTTTAGACCGACAAAGAAATAATTAACCGGTAAGAAATGAGGAGGGCGTGATATACACATGTCCTCTTCGTTTTTGCGTGATTTTTACAGACGCTATTATGGAAAGGAGATGCTACAAAGAGCTCTTTGTCTCTTGACCGTACACCGGAAGAAACCGTACAATAATAGCGGTTCTTTCGAAAAACGAAAGGAGATAATATTTATGAGCCACAAAATTATCAAACCAGAAGGTATTGAATTGATTGAGTACCTGAATAACGGATATGCGATTTGCAATCGGTGTGGAGCCGTTATGAGGCAAGCAGAAGATCCGAAGACTGGATGCGGAGTTTATATCTGTCCATCGTGTGGATTAAAGGTGGACGAAGAAGATTACGAGTATGAGTCCGATGAAGAAGTAGAATGGACGGAAGAAATGCTCGATATGGAACAAGGAGATATTCCGCCAGCCGGATGCAGAGCCTGCGGAGGACCATACCCATATTGCAAAACGTCATGTAAGCTATTTGATGACTAAAAATATTATTGAGAGAAGGTCTATGCTTTGGCATAGGCTTTTTCTTTTTGGAGAATAAATGATGCGATACCATTATGAAAAACCGGACATCTATTTATCGATGTATGGAAAAGTATATTTTTGCGATCATCCAGTCTATCATTGCTGCACTCTGTTCCAAATCGGGGAAAAGGGACTGGCAGTTATTCAACAACGATTTGATGGGAAAACGAAGAGCACCTGGTGGGGAGAAGTGGACCCATGGATTACGGATGATTTATATTTGCATCCGCATTTTAAAGAATACTTTGATATACGTTCTGGGATGGCTACGGACGGGCTTTATCCGACTGTAACAATTCGTCAGATTATGTGGGCCTTAAAAATGAAGCCTATTAAACGTGAACGATGGGAGACTGTCTTTGATAGACGCAATATTTAATCCGCAAAAATCACAGCTCCTTTTATGGAAAACTGATTATAGCGAAAGGAGTTTAAGGGTGATGGATGAAATGAAAATCAGCTCAAAATTTACACGAATGTTGCTTTCGAAATTAGCAAAAGGGGTATTACATAAAAAACTGGGATATAACGTGGATATCCAGTTAAACGAGTTGAATGCTTCAATTTCGGATGAGAAAGCACATGTGCATGTAAGTATTGATGCGGATATGAGCAAAGAAGAACTCATGAAAATTCTGAAGAAGATCGGTTTGAATTAGAAGGATTGAGCCAGCAATGGCTCTTTCTTTTTACTTCGCAAAATTTACAATTACTATTATGGAGAAACAGTTAGCTCATTGGTAGAGCGCCACATTTCCGTGGAGGTAATCAGTTCGAATCTGATACTGGTTCTCTTTTATTTTTATCTATCAGGAAAGGGGGATTTTAAGGAGGTGGTTAGAAATTTGAGCTTGGACGAATTGGAGTTGATTCTGTGCGATATGTACGAAATGGACGAATGGTTGCCGAATCCGGTGTTTGACAAGAATGGATTTGCAAAGACGAGCAATACCTTATGGGCGATTGGAGAATTTCGAAATTATGTAGCCAATCATATTTATCCCCGAACCAAAACGTCCATAAAAAATCTGGAAGAAATGGCACGATCGTTTACAGAGAAAATGGAAGAGTTTGCTTCTATGAATCGACAGAACAGTTCTATATTTACTGCCGCTAAGATAGTAGGCGAAAACATTCAAGACCTATTGTATGCCATGGAATAGGATAAAACGAAAGGAGAATTTCATGCAAAAAGCTAAAATCTCAAAAAGAGTTGGGCGACAATTATATCGCTCATCTCCAACAATTTTAACGGTAGTGGCTTCCGTTGGAGTTATCGTAACGACCATTACTGCCGTTCGAGCAACCCCCAAAGCAGTAAAACTGCTGAAAGAAGCAGAGTTGGAGAAAGGTGAAAACCTAACCAAAGTGGAAATTATCCGAGTGGCTGGACCGTCTTATATTCCTTCTGCGCTACTTGGAATTTCAACCATTGTCTGCATCTTTGGGGCAAATGCACTAAATCAAAAGAAACAGGCTTCCTTGATGAGCGCATATGTCATGCTTAACGAATCTTATAAGCAATATCGGAAGTCGGCCAAGATTGTTTATGGAGAGGACGCAGATGATAAAATCCATGTTGAAATGGCGAAAGATGCAATGGTGGCTACATACGATTGGGGCTATCAGGTCTATAACATGGATATGGATTCGGAGAGCGAGCGGTTACTTTTCTATGATCTTTCCTCGAAGAAGTATTTCAGAACCACAATGGCAGCGGTGTTAAACGCCCAGTATCACGTAAACCGAAATCTTGCTATCAGAGGTGACTGTTCATTAAATGAATATCTATCCTTCCTTGGAGTTGAAGGTATAGATGGAGGCGATGACCTCGGTTGGGATATTTCTTATATGGTTGAAGAAATGGATTGTTACTGGTTGGATTTCGATAATTATAAATCAACTTTGGAAGATGGCTTGGAGTGTATCATGATCGATACAATGACAGTCAATAAATTTGAATGATTTGTTTAAATAACTGTCACCTGTATATATGTGATATACTTTAATTTATAACGAACGAAAGGAGATCAATTATGACTTTCTATATAAACCAAGTTAATCTGCCAGAAAGCGACTGGAAACATCGATGTATAGGTTTATTTGATAATAACGAATGGGAAGGTAGAGGATCTTTTTGTGGTTATTATGGCGCAGAGTTTTACAAGAATACAACGCTTTTAGCATACGGAATTCAGCTTATAACCGGAAATGAAAGTTATGATCCAAAAGCACATTTTGATGGTGGTTTTTTTGCGGACGTAAACACATATTATGACGAAATTTGTATTGGAAGCGGTATGTGGGAAATAAAATTAGAAGCGGATAGCGAAAAAGAAGCAATAGAGATTTTTAAAGCACAAAATTGGTAATGGTATTGTATTTGATGAGGAGCCCTCTAGGGCTCTTTTTCTTTGCGCAAAAATTACAGGCTGTATTATGAAAAGGAGGCTAATGCTTTATGAAGAACAAAAATTTTATCAAGGCCATTGGTATTGCAGTTACGGTGATCGGATTTGGAGTGAGTATCCTTACCGATTGGGTAAACGAAAAGAAAATGGATGAAAAAATTGAGGAAAAGGTTAATGAGGCACTTGCCAAAAGAGACGATGAAAACGAAGAGGAGTCCTAACAAGGGCTCTTTCTTTTTAGTTTGGAGCAAGTGCTGATGAATGACGAGGTTATTCAAAAAATTCTAAATTATGCGAATGAGCATCTATTTGAACCCGGAGGAAATTGGCCTAAATCGGCTATCATGGAGCGTTCGTATGAAAGATGGGCGGTTGATGAGATTCTACTGGCCATTATGGATCATCCGATGACAGAAGCAGACCTGGTGATCGAAGGCTTCATATTGAAAATGGAGTTATTCCTTCACATGTCAGAAGAACCAACAAACAACTACATATTTCAAGTAGCAGAAAATACGGCCGAGACACTTCTCGGTCTTATTTTATAACCACAAAAATTATATTTTCGAAAGGAGAAACATCATGAAGGTATTAAGAAAGCAGGAAATCGACACAGCAAATATCCAGGTAGGAGATCAGATGGTTATTCCTCTGGCAGAGCTTGGGGAGTTTACGGCGACAGCCCACAAGGTTACGGACGAGGGCGTCATGTTTATATTTGACGATTATGTTACCCGTCGACCGATGAACAACCGAGACACAAACAAGGGTGGTTTTGAAAAGTCCGATTTGAAGAAGTGGATGGATACGGTTCTGTTTATGTCGTTTCCGGAGGAATTGCGTGACAAGATTTATAGTCTTACACTACCCACTGTTGGTCAGATTGTGGGCCATGAGGACGAATGGGATAATAAAAATCTGGAAGCGGATACCGATGAGCAGCTTCCGTTGATGAAGGAATGTAAGAATCGGATTGCTTGCTTTGAGGACCAGCTTGCATGGGGATGGCTGAGGAATGCTACAAAAGAGGAGTTTTCTTCGGCTTTTTTCGCTGGTGTGGACGGCAGTGGCAGTGCGTTCTACCCCAACGCTTCGGACTCTTATGGGGTTCGTCCGGAATTCTGGTTGGTTAAGCAGGAATCCAGGGGCCCTGTGCCCCGTGAAAACAAAGTGTCTTATAAGACTCTTAAAGGATGGAATCCAAAGAACAAGGTAACAAAAGAGTCCTTACAGGAAGAGATTTCTGAGAAAGAAAACGAGATTAAGCTTCTCAAACAGGAAATCAAAAATCTGGAAGAGAAAGAGATGTTTGCTAAAGCTGCTTCTGAGATGAAGAACCTGAAGGATCGCTTTGTAGAAGCCGGCTTTACCGAGGATGAGGCGTTTCACATGGTTCTTGAGTTATCCAAAACAGCTTTAGGAATTGGAGGAAGGAAGTAATGAAAAAAGAATTAGCCAAGAGCTTTTTGTCACTGAAAACAGCGATTAAAAAGCATAGTCCGGAAATTCTTACCGGAATTGGTATCGCAGGTATGATTACAACAACCGTTATGGCTGTACGAGCAACGCCTAAGGCACTGATTCTCATTGAAGAGAGAAAAGAGGAAATCGGAGCCGAAAAGCTTGAAGCGATGGATATGGTGAAAACAGCATGGGCGTGCTATATTCCGGCAGCGATTACAGGGACACTCTCTGTTGCCTGCCTGATTGGAGCCAGCTCAGTGAATGCTCGGAGAAATGCCGCACTTGCAACAGCATATACCTTATCCGAATCCGCACTCAAAGATTATCAGGGAAAAGTCATTGAGATGTTTGGGGAGAAGAAGAATGAGGCTGTGAAAGATGCCATTGCTAAGGATAAGGTTGAAAAGAATCCGGTAGTAACAAGAGAGGTAATCATTACAGAAAAGGGGAATACGCTCTGCTATGATGCAATTTCCGGAAGATACTTCAAAAGCGATATTGAAAAAATAAAAAAAGCAGAGTGCGAACTGAATCGGCAAATGCTGGATGATATGTATGTATCCCTGAATGACTTCTACTACGAAATTGGTCTGGACAGTGTAAAACTCGGCGACGAACTTGGGTGGAATGTCGATAGTGGATATATCGATTTATCATTCAGCTCTCAATTAGCCAGCGATGGAACTCCCTGCCTGGTAATTGATTACAGCGTAGCTCCACGATATGATTACCGAAATCTGTTATAAACGCGCGAAAAATACAGCGGCTTTAATGAAAGAAGAATCACACATTTTCAAGAATTGAAAGGAGAATAAACATGGAAACCAACGAAATCATGAACAACGAAGAGGTTATGGAGACAACTACTGAGGAAGTCGTTAAGGCGAGTTCTGGTAAGGGGTTTAAGGTTGCGGCTGGTATCGGTTTGGCCGTACTTGCAGGTGTTGTAATCTACAAGTATGTGGGTAAGCCGATGATCGCCAAAATCAAAGCCCAGAAGGAGCAGCAGATTATCGACGCCGAGTGGGATGATTCTGAAGAGCCAATTGCGGAGAATGAGAAAGAGGATTCCGAAGAAGCTTAAAGAGAAAAATGTGTTTCAACACGAGGGAGAGTACCTGTAACAAGGTGCTTTCCCTTTTTTCTTTTATCCGGAGGTGAAAATGATGAATTTATATTTGTATGACGGACCAGTGATGGAATTCGATAACTGTGTTGCGAATCGTTGGACCGCTTCTACGCGGGCGGTTTCCGAAAAGAAGGCAAGGTCAAATCTTACCTATCAATTTAAAAAGAAGAATAATCGACTTCCGGGTACAAAGATTATATTGCCTGGAAAGATTAGTTTAGTGAGTGGAAAGGAGACAACTTAATGGAGGAATATAAGCCGAATTCCCACAAATCAAAGGAGGAGCAGAAAGATCTCGTTCCCGAAAAGCGTGTAGAAAAGGTAATTTCTGGGACGGTAAAGCCGAAGAAAAAATCAGAGATGCAGAAGTTTGCAGATGTATTCATTTCCGAAGATGTTAATAATGTGAAATCTTATATTGTCATGGATGTCCTCGTGCCGGCGATTAAAAAGGCAATTTCCGATATAGTAACCAATGGTATTGATATGATTCTTTATGGAGAGGCCGGAAAGTCGAAAAAGAATTCGACAGCGTCCAAGGTATCCTATCAGAAGTATTACGACAGCGGAAAGAAGGATTATACGGCACCGAAGAGTCGGACGAGCTATGAATATGATGAACTCTTATTTGAAACTCGTGGGGATGCTGAATCGGTATTGGACGCTATGAATGAGATTATCGCACAGTATGAGGTGGTCAGTGTTGCAGATCTTTATGATCTAGCAAACGTATCCAATGACAACTATGCTGCCAATAAATACGGATGGACTGATATTGCCGGATGCAGGGCGGTTCGGGTAAGGGACGGTTATATTTTGAAACTGCCTAAACCGATGCCGTTGTAAAAGGAGGAATTCGAAATGTACGAGTCAGAAGACAGGATGGTATCTCATCCAGATCATTATATTTCTGAAACAGGTATGGAAGTTATTGATGTGATCGAAGCCTTTACTTTTGATTTAAAGGGAATTGAGGCTACCGATACCGCAAACATCATCAAATATGCCTGCCGTTGGAAGAAGAAAAATGGAATCCAGGATTTGGAAAAAATCCTTTGGTACACGCAGCATCTGATTGATCATTTGAAAAAAGTAGAAGAGGAGAATAAATAACTATGAAAAAAGCAGAGATTGTAAAGAGCATGAATGGTTTTCTTAGTAAGACCAGTTTCCAGTTAAAGAAGCATAGTCCGGAGATTCTTGTCGTTGCCGGAGTTATTGGTGTGGTTACGAGTGCGGTAATGGCGTGTAAAGCAACGACAAAGGTGGGAGAAATTCTGGATAAGGCAAAGGAAGATGTCGAAGCAATTCATAAATGCGAGGAAGACGAATCCGTGAAGGACCAGTATTCCAGCGAGGATGCCAAAAAGGATTTGGCGATTGTTTATGTCCAGACCGGAGTAAAATTCGCCAAATTGTACGGACCTTCTGTTGTACTCGGAGCATTATCGATTACTGGTATTCTGGCATCCAACAACATTCTTCGCAAGAGAAATGTGGCTCTGGGAGCAGCTTATGCGGCTATTGATAAGGGATTTAAAGAGTATCGCAGTCGTGTTATTGAACGGTTTGGTGAAGAGGTTGACCGCGAACTGAAATATAATCTCAAAGCCAAAAAGTTTGATGAGACGATTATTGACGAAGAGACCGGAAAAGAGAAGAAAGTTAAGAAGAACGGCTTTGTGGTGAGTCCGGCAGATATCAGCGGTTATGCCAGATTTTTTGAAAAGTACACGCAGGATGAAGATGGGAATTCTATTCTGAACCCTCACTGGGAAAGCAATAACGAATACAATCTGATGTTCATCAAAGCTCAGGAGCGTTATGCGAATGATTTGCTGAAAGCGAAGAAACGTGTATTTCTGAATGAGGTTTATGAAATGCTCGGACTTCCGAGAACAAAAGCCGGCCAGATTGTTGGTTGGGTTTATGATCCGGAAAATCCCAAAGGCGATAATTACATTGACTTCGGCCTGTATTCCGATAATCTGAGTTATTCGGATTATGTCAATGGATTTGATCAGGCAATCCTTCTGGATTTCAATGTCGACGGAAATATCTGGGATTTGATGTGAGGAAAAATTTATAACTATCCCTAGGAGTTACCGCAATTCTTAGGGATAGCTTTTTATTTGGGAGGAATTTATGCGCAGGTTAATCAAAGTAATAACGGTTCCGATATTGTGCGGTATCGTAATAGCTTCTTCCTTCTTTATATCTGAATTCCACTCAGACGGGGAAGATGTTGCTGCAATATCCAAAGCAATCGTTGTCGAAAAGACTGAGCCGGTTATTACGGTTTCGCAAGAGGAATCGATTCCAATTGCAGTCGAGGAAACGGAGGAATCAATAACAGAAGCAATACCCGAAATGTCCAGGGAAGATGTAGAACTGATAGTCCTTGTCACAATGGCGGAAGCCGAAGGCGAATGTGAAGAAGGAAAACGCCTTGTTATTGATACGGTACTTAATCGGGTAGATTCAGAATATTTCCCGGATACCGTATATGAGGTGATTTATCAGCCAAATCAATTTTCATCCATGTGGAACGGACGAGTGGACAGATGTGAAGTCAGAGAGGATATTTGTAAACTCGTCTACGAGGAACTGGAATCGAGAACCAACTATGATGTCGTATTTTTCACAGCGGGAGAATACAGTGCATACGGCGTTCCGATGTTCCAGGTTGGGAATCATTATTTTTCAAAGTACGAATAAGGAAGGAGAATCGTTATGCGTAATCTTTTAGCATTTGTATCTTATACGTTGGCGGCAATGTCTGGTATCTGCTTTGTTGGTGGAATCGCAATTCTGTCAACAGGAAGGGAGCATTGATATGGATGGCTTGGAGAATGTAATATCGGTACTGGACTATGTTCTGGATACTAAGAGAAAAAGACATATTATGGGAGGCATTCTGTTGAGTGTCTCTTTTCTTTTTGGCGGTTTAGCAATAACCGTGATGACAATCAGAAACGAGGAGGAAGAGGATGAGCAGTAAAGGAATAGCTTTCCTTGCTTTTATTGCTGGGGCAGGGATTGGCTCAGTATGTACATGGCAACTGTTGAAACGGAAATATGAGTTGATTGCTCAGGAAGAAATTGATTCTGTGAAAGCAGCTTATGCCACTAGAGAGGATATAGAAAAAGCCGGAAAGAGTTTCGTAGAAGGCTTTCGGGACGGACTTAAAGTAGCAGAAGATAGAACTCGGAAGGATGAGGGTGATGTGGACTTCAAAAAGTATGCATCTATTATCCAGAAAGAGGGATATACGGATTATTCCAGAAGTGTCGAGGAAAAGAAAGGAGAGGCGTTTGTGGAAAAGCCTTATGTCATTTCGCCTGAGGAATTTGGTGAATTTGAAGAATATGAAAAAATCAGCCTCACTTACTATGCAGACGAAGTCCTGGCTGATGAAAATGATGAAGAAGTAGACGATGTGGATGAAATTGTCGGCGAGGAATCCCTGAACCATTTTGGTGAATATGAGGATGACTCCGTATTTGTCCGAAACGACCGGTTAAAATGTGATTATGAAATCCTGCTTGACCAGAGAAACTACTCGGATGTCGCAAAGACAAGGCCGCATCGAGTGGAGGAGTAATGACGAAGAACGAGCTCAATGATGCATATTTTAACTGGATGTATCAGCTTGTATTTGATGGGAGATATTCAAGGAAATTGTCGTATCGGAAGCTTTTAAAAGAGCTGCATCGAATCGAATTTACATACAGCATTCCGATGGATGGAAACCGGGCGGAGGACGGAGTGGATTTAAGATATCGGTTTGGCTACGAAAACGAGTATAGTAGCTCCATGATCTCCGCCTATTTAGACAATCGGATGTGTAGTGTGCTGGAAATGATGATCGCACTTGCGATTCGGTGTGAGGAACATATTATGGATGATCCGGACGTTGGAAACCGAACTGGACAGTGGTTCTGGAACATGATTGTCAATCTTGGTCTTGGCTCTATGAACGATTCCAAGTTCGACCGGGATTATGTTGAAGACATTGTCCAGAGGTTTCTGGATCGGAAATATAGCCGCAATGGTGACGGTGGGCTGTTTACTGTAAATCATAGTCGATACGATTTGAGGTCTGTTGAAATCTGGTATCAGATGTGCTGGTACTTGGATGAAAATACTTAGAAGGAGAGATTACTATGAGCCACAGCGAAGTGATGAAGTGGTTTGAAAACTATTTTCCTGATTATTCAGGGGATCGGGTTGATGTATGGTTTCCAAATGGAAGGAACAGCATCCGTATCCGCCAGAAAAATGGTCAAGAATTTATATTCACTTATCATAGTCAGAAAGATTGGAAATTTGAGACAATTGCCAGTTTTCTGAATGGAATGAAGGGAGGAAAAAAGTAAGATGTGTGAGGTTATGAATTATATTTTTGGAAGTCTCAGCAGTTCGGAGGCAGCAATCCGGTCCATTCGGAAATCTCTGAACAAACAGGCCCGTTATAACCGGAAATTAAGCACACTTGCTCTTATCATGACGGTTAATCTGGTTCTCCTGGAGCTGGATCGTGTGGAGCAGAAAAAGAGGATTGAGAAACTAGAATCGACAATAGAGGAAATGAAGCGCGATAAAGGAGAGTAAAAAATGAGATGATCGACTTTTTGATGATTTCCACACGTAGTACAAAGCGTGGTGTAATTGAAATCTATCCGAAGTTCATTATTAAGAAAAGCTCCGATCTGATGATTCGAGGTGGTGACTTCTACGCTATCTGGATTGAGGAACGAGGTTTATGGTCTACGGACGAACAAGATGCTTTGCAACTCATTGACCGTGAACTGGATAGATACGCAGAAGAAAGCCGCCAGCGCTTTGACTCTGAGATTAAAGTTCTTCACATGTGGGATGCGGAATCCGGAATGATTGATTCCTGGCATAAATATTGCCAGAAGCAAATGCGGGATTCTTTCCATATGCTGGATGACAAACTGATATTCTCCAACACAAAAACCGATAAAAAAGATTACGCCAGTAAAAAGCTGAAATATCCGCTTGAAGCTGGCGATTTGTCTGCTTACGACAAATTGATGTCTACTCTGTACTCAGAAACAGAAAGACAAAAGATAGAATGGGCGATCGGTTCTATTGTGTGCGGAGAATCAAAAAAACTGCAAAAATTTATGGTTCTGTATGGTGCCGCTGGAACAGGTAAATCAACAGTCCTCAATATTATTCAGCAGCTCTTTGAAGGGTATTATTCGGTTTTTGATGCAAAAGCTCTTGGCTCATCTAGCAACTCGTTTGCGTTAGAGGCGTTCAAGAGCAATCCTCTTGTTGCGATTCAGCATGATGGAGATCTGTCAAGAATCGAAGATAACACCAGGTTAAACAGTTTGGTGTCCCATGAGCTGATGACGGTGAATGAGAAGTTTAAATCGACTTACTCCAATCGGTTCAAATGCTTCCTGTTTATGGGTACTAATAAGCCAGTAAAGATTACGGATGCAAAGTCCGGTTTAATTCGACGATTGATTGATGTGTCTCCTTCTGGAAATAAGTTGAGTCCAAAGGAATACAAAGCAACCATGAAACAGATCGAATTTGAATTGGGGGCGATTGCGTATCATTGCCAAGAAGTCTATTTGAATAATCCCGGTTTATATGACGATTATATTCCTATTGCAATGCTGGGGGCTTCCAACGATTTTTATAACTTCATCATTGACTCCTATCATGTGTTCAAACGTGAAAACGGTACAACCTTGAAGGCTGCCTGGGAGATGTATAAGACCTACTGTGACGAGGCAAAAGTAGGCTATCCATTTTCTCAGAGAGTTTTTAAGGAAGAGCTGAAGAACTATTTCCACGATTACAAAGAGCGATTTAACATGGAGGACGGTTCAAGAGTGCGAAGCTATTATATCGGATTCCGGACTGAAAAATTTGAAGAGGAAACCATTGTGGAAAAGCCGGAAGAGAAACCGTCATTATTGCAGTTTAATGCAACCCAATCCATTTTCGATCGGGTGTGCTCTGATTGTCCGGCGCAGTATGCAACCGACAAGGAGACGCCTTCCATGAAATGGGACAAGGTAAAAACGAAGCTGTCCGATTTGGACACTTCTAAAATCCATTATGTTAAAGTCCCGGAAAACCACATAGTAATCGACTTTGATATTCCGGATAAGGATGGAAACAAATCCTTCGAACAGAATGTTGAAGAAGCAAGCAAGTGGCCGGCGACTTATGCAGAGCTAAGTAAAAGCGGAAAGGGGGTTCATCTTCATTATATTTACACAGGAGATGTAAAAAAACTGAGTCGTATTTATGACGACCATATCGAAGTGAAAGTGTTCACAGGTAAAAGCTCATTACGAAGAAAACTTACGAAGTGTAATGATTTGCCTATCGCAACGATTAGCTCTGGTTTACCGACGAAAGGAGAAGACAAAATGGTAAATTTTGAAGCGATTAAAAGCGAGAAAGGGCTTAGAACACTGATTAAACGAAATCTGAATAAAGAAATTCATCCGGGTACTAAGCCTAGTATCGATTTTATCTACAAAATACTGGAGGACGCATATGCCAGCGATTTGAGTTACGATGTGACAGATATGCGGAACGCAGTTTTGGCATTTGCTGCAAACAGTACGCATCAGGCCGAATACTGTATCAAGCTGGTAAATAAGATGCAGTTTAAATCAGCAGACCCTTCCACAGCGGGGAGAAACGAAGAAGCAAAACTGGTCTTTTATGACATTGAGGTATTTCCGAACCTGTTTCTTGTAAACTGGAAAATCGAGGGTGAGGGAAAGCCGGTTGTCCGTATGATTAACCCGACGCCGACCGAGATTGAGGAATTGATGCGGTTCCGTCTGGTTGGGTTCAACTGCCGTCGATATGATAACCATATTCTGTATGCGAGACTCATGGGTTATACGAACGAGCAGCTCTATAACCTTTCGCAAAAGATTATCAGTGGAAGTCCCAATTGCTTCTTTGGAGAAGCCTACAATGTTTCCTATACGGATGTGTATGACTTTGCATCTGCCGGAAATAAAAAGAGCTTGAAGAAGCTGGAGATTGAGATGGGAATCCATCATCAGGAGCTTGGGCTTCCTTGGGATCAACCTGTTCCCGAAGAAATGTGGACCAAGGTTGCTGAATATTGTGATAACGATGTAATCGCAACCGAAGCGGCATTCCACTACCTGAAGGCGGACTGGACAGCTCGACAGATTCTGGCGGATTTGGCTGGTATGACGGTGAATGACACGACCAATACGCTTACCCAGAAGATTATATTTGGAAGCGAGCGAAAACCACAGGACCAGTTCAATTACCGAAATCTGGCGGAGCCGGTACATTACCTTGACGAAGAAACCGAATCTTTCCTGGCTGAAGCGTGTCCCGAAATGATGGCACAAACTCATGGTGAAGAAGGAAGCCTCTTACCTTATTTTCCGGGATACAAGTATGAGAATGGGAAATCGACATATCGAGGAGAAGAGGTTGGAGAAGGCGGTTATGTCTATGCGGAACCCGGTATGTATGGAAATGTGGCATTGCTGGATATTTCTTCTATGCATCCACACAGTGCAATCGCAGAGGTTCTGTTCGGTGTGAAATTTACGAGGGCCTTCCGTGATATTGTGGAAGGACGAGTCAGCATTAAACACGAAGCCTGGGACGAAGTCAACCACATGCTGGATGGAAAGCTGACGCCGTATATCCAGAAAGTTATTGATGGCGAGATGACAGCTAAGGATTTGGCGAATGCTTTAAAAACAGCGATCAATTCGGTATATGGTCTGACTTCCGCCAACTTTGAGAACCCATTCCGTGATCCGAGAAACAAAGATAATATTGTAGCCAAACGAGGAGCTCTGTTCATGATTAACCTCAAGCATGAGGTGCAGGAACGGGGCTTTACTGTTGCTCATATTAAGACGGACTCCATCAAGATTCCAGATGCGACGCCAGAGATTATCCAGTTTGTTATGGATTATGGAAAACGGTATGGCTATACCTTTGAGCATGAGGCTACATACGATCGGATGTGCCTGGTAAACGACGCTGTCTATATTGCCAAGTATAAGGACGGGAAGTGGACGGCCACAGGAACCCAGTTCCAGATTCCTTATGTTTTCAAGAAGCTTTTCAGCGGTGAAGAGATCGTCTTTGAAGATATGTGTGAAACCAAGTCGGTAAGCAGTGCTTTATATTTGGACATGAACGAAGGGCTTCCCGATGTGTCTGAATATGAAAAAGAATTTTCAAAAGCAGAGAGTGATTACCGCAAGGGATTGCTTTCCGACACAACGTTTGAGAAGACTTGTCAGTCGCTAAATCCAAAGATTGCGGAGGGACACAATTATATTTTCATTGGACGAGTTGGACAGTTCTGCCCGATCAAACCTGGGGCCGGTGGCGGTCTGCTTATGCGTGAGAAAGATGGACGGTATTATGCGGCTACTGGCTCGAAGGGGTATCGGTGGCTGGAATCTGAGATGGTAAAAGAACTCTCCAAAGAGGATTCTATTGACCGTTCCTATTATGACAAGCTTGTAGATGATGCAGTTGAAACCATATCCAAATACGGCGACTTCGAATGGTTTGTGTCGGATGATCCTTATATTCCAAAACCGAAACTGGAAGATTTTATGAACATCCCGGAAGACGCCGATGAAGAATTACCATTTAATTAAAGAAAAGGAGAAGTATCATGGCTTACAAAAACGTACCCAATATTATTATCGAAAATGCTCATATCATTTTTCGGAATTTCAGAGGAGAAGAGTCCAAGTATAACAGGGCTGGTAACAAGAATTTCTGTGTGATTATCGAAGATCCAGAGCAGGCGGAGAAGCTCTCTAAGGATGGATGGAACGTAAGAGTTCTGGCTCCGAGAGACGAGGATGAAGAGCCGAGACATTATATTCAGGTGGCAGTCAGCTTTGAGAACATTCCTCCCAAGGTGGTTATGATTACAAGACGGAACAAGACGCCTCTTGATGATGAGTCCATTTCTACTCTGGATTATGCGGAGATTCGCAATGTTGATTTGACGATTCGGCCGTATTCCTGGGAAGTGAACGGTAAGACCGGCATTAAAGCTTATTTGAAGACGATGTATGTCACCATTGAGGAAGACGAGTTTGCCGAAAAATATGCGGAAGAAGAAGGTCCGGAAGAAGTTCCGTTCCGTTAATAATCAACAGATAGGGTGCCTGATATTGCCAGCAAGGTAAATGTCCTAAGGCTAGAGGAAACAGCCCTATATTTCTGCGAAAGGAGAAAAATTATGGCATTTTGGAACTGGAAAAAGAAGCGAACCACAGCGAAACCGAAAAATACTGCTTCTGTTTCTAAACCAAAAGTAAATAGCGAAAAACAAGAAACAAGTATTCCGCCACAACCTAAGAAAATTGACATACCAAAGCCGGATAAAGTGCCAAAAAATGAGGATGTCAGGAAAGAGTTTCTAAAAGCTTTTCATCAGTTGACTTACCGACACAGGCCATGGGATGTATGGCGGGATTTTATCATAATGTTTGCCTGTTCTTTATCGAATCCGGTGGATAAATCCCACTATGAAGAACGGGAAAAACGATATTTGAAGATTATCAAAAAATACAATAAGCAGGAACAAAAATTGTTTCCAGAACTGGCTGCCTATGTAGTTATAACTTTGGAAGATAATCCAGAGCAGGACTTCTTAGGCAGTGTTTTTATGGAGTTGAATCTGGGTAACAAATCGACCAGCCAATTCTTTACTCCTTATCATATCTGTGAGCTGATGGCAAAAGTAACGGAAGAAGATGTAGCAGCCATTGTTAAGGAAAAAGGTTATATCACGATCAATGATCCTTGCTGTGGTGCCGGAGCGACTCTGATTGCGGCAGTTAATGAAGTCAAAAAGCAATTGGAAAAGGTGAACCTAAACTTCCAGAATCATGTTCTGGTTGCCGCTCAGGACATTGATGAAACCGTTGCATTGATGTGTTACATTCAGCTTTCTCTTCTTGGAGTGGCTGCATATATCAAAGTAGGTAACTCGCTTACAGAGCCGATGTCTACGGACGATAACAGAGAGAACTATTGGTTTACCATGATGTATTTTTCAGATGTGTGGACCATGAGAAGATTATTTCACAGTTTATGAAAGGATGGGTAGCATGACAAAGACTATACGATTAAAGAAAGAAGACTGCTATTGTGATTTGACCGAATTCTATGAAAATGTGGCTCGAAAAATCCCGGTGGGGATAACAGACAAAACCTGTTTTGACTGCCGGAAAATTTGCATCACAAAATCGGTCCAAGAAGCTTTATGGTCGTATTATCGTGACGAAAAAGGAAATACCGACGAGCAGATTGCTACGATGTTGTTGGGATACGGGCCGAAGGCAAACTTGGAAGAGCATGGCATTCTGGAGTATCGGGTTGAGATTGAAGATGGATTTATAGTGTGAGGAGGGATAAGTGTGGACGAACGGTTAAAAGCTTTGGAAAAAGAACTGGACAGTCTGATGAACATGGCTCCTATAGAAGACGACTGTACAAAAAATGAAAATGAAATGTATTCGGATATGGCGAACCTAAAAAACAGCATAACAGCGGTTCTTGAGGAGAGACGGAATGGCCGTTAAATTATATGACTATCAGATAGCAGCCGTTGAGAAAATGACCAATGGCTGTATTCTGTGCGGTGGCGTTGGAAGTGGAAAATCCAGAACGGCGTTGGCTTATTACTATCTCCAGAATGGCGGAAATCCAGATTGCTTGACGGGAATTGAGGATTATACTCCGATGAACGATCCGCCAAAAGATTTATACATCATCACAACGGCCAGAAAGCGGGACACGATGGAATGGGAGGGTGATCTTTCGCCCTTCCTTCTTTCGATTCACGAGGATATCAATCTATATTCAAATCATGTTATCGTGGATTCCTGGAATAATATCAAGAAGTACGCAGATGTGAAGGACGCTTTCTTTATATTTGACGAGCAGAGGGTAATTGGTTCTGGAGCTTGGGTGAAGGCGTTCCTGAAAATCGCCAAATCAAACCAATGGATTCTATTATCTGCAACTCCGGGAGATACCTGGCAGGATTATATTCCGGTATTCATTGCAAATGGATTTTACAAAAACCGGACAGAATTTATCCGAGAACATGTGATTTATAGTCGATTCAGTAAATATCCAAAGATTGACCGATATTTGAATACGGGGAGACTGATTCGACTCAGGAATCGAATCCTGGTAAATATGGATTTCAAGCGCCAGACAGTTTCTCATCATGAGGATGTATTTGTCAAATATAATGTGGAAAAATACAGAGACGCTGGACGAACCAGATGGGACCCATTTAAAAACGAGCCGATTACAAATGCTGCTGGTCTTTGCTATATATGGCGAAAAATTGTAAATACGGACGAGTCACGGCAGATTGCCTTGATGGAGATTGTAGAGAAGCATCCGAGAGCCATTATATTTTACAACTTTGATTATGAGCTGGAGCTTTTAAAGGGATTGTTTCAAATTTATGAGGATGACGGAATTTTTGAAATCGCAGAGTGGAATGGACACAAGCATCAGCCGATTCCAGAGTCAAAAAATTGGGTGTATCTTGTCCAATACAATGCCGGAGCCGAAGGCTGGAACTGCATCAAAACGGATACCATTATATTCTACTCTCAAAACTATTCCTATAAGATTATGAAGCAATCTGCGGGCCGAATAGACAGGCTAAATACACCGTTCAAAGATTTGTATTATTATCATTTGAAATCTCGGAGCGGGATTGATTTGGGGATCAGCAGGTCTTTGAAGGATAAAAAGGATTTCAACGAGACAAAGTTTGTAAAATGGTCTGGGAATACTCCATCGAAAACGGCAGCTTAGGTAGGTGAAAAGATTATGAATGAAGAATATCTGGAAGTAGATTTTAAAAAGTATTGCAAAACTTGTAAACATAAAGAATTGGGAGAGAAATTCGATCCATGTAATGAATGTCTGGATTATGGGTATAATCTCAATTCTCACAAACCTGTAATGTGGGAGGAAAAGAAAAAATGAGCTACGAATATGATCGATATTTGGCACAGCATAAATCTAATGTTGAAGCGGGATTTCGATGGTTACAGAAAAATCTTCCTGAGATCACGGAGGGCGGTGGCGCAGAGCATAATATCGTATTTGCACATGACCAATCCAAAACAGAGCCTGATGAATATGGCCCCTATGATATTTACTTTTATGGAGGAAATCGCTCTTATGCAGTAGTGGAGGATTTTCGAAAAGCTTGGTTGTTACATATTCATCGAAATCCTCATCACTGGCAGTATTGGGTACTGATTAACGATGATCCAGAAGAAGGAGAAATCATTTTGGAGATGCCCTACTGCTATATTCTGGAGATGATTTGCGATTGGTGGTCCTTTAGTTGGTTTAAAGGAAACTTGCTGGAAATTTTCTCCTGGTATGAAGAACATAAAAATTATATAAAGCTACATCCCAATACGAGAAAATTGGTGGAGGATATTTTATCCCGTATCCAAAATAAGCTTGGGGAGGTAATGGCGAATGAAATCAACAGATAGCGTAATTGTGAGTTGGGATTTTTCCCATGGAAAAGACGTTGGTGTTCTGATTGTCGGAAAGCAGAAGAAAGGAAAAGTCGAAATTATCAACGCCTATCAGGGAGAAGAGGCCAAAGCGCTTTATCAAAAGTTAGTATTTCCCAAATCAAAGAAGACCAGCTTTAGCAAGGAGAAAACCACATGAAGCAACCGAAAAAATTAACCAGAGAGCAAAAAGAATGTTTATCTGCTCATTATCTGAATTGTAAAGACTGGATGCTGGTTGAAGAGACCGAATTCTATTACCGCATCATTAACAAGAATACCGGGGTGATAAAAAGCGTGGACAAGTTCAGAAGGATAAGAAGGAGGAAATCATGAAAATTCCACAAAATCCATTTAACGATGCTCTACAGACCTGTTTAAACAATATTGAAGAATTCAAAAAACGTGTGGAAAAAGAAAGTGAATTAAAAAATTCGTTACTTTCTCAAATGGCAAACTTTTATACCGATAATTTTCAGAACACTTATTTTAAAGAAGAGAAGACCAAAAGGATTGGACAAATTGAATACATCTTCTCTAAAAACGGAGTGTTTTTCGCTCACGTATATTTTCTCGATATTACAACAAATTCAAAGATCAGGAAAGTTTATTCTAATATCGAATTGTTTAGCTCTGAAATGGAAGAAATGACAGCAATATCCGAAGACGAGTACAAATTTGGGTTTTTCGATTATATTAACAAAAATATAAAAATAGTTGAGAATGAATAAAGGAGAAAAAAGAAGATGACTGATTTAAAAGCATGTAAAATTATTGCGGTAGATTTTGATGGAACTTTATGCGAAAACAAATGGCCAGAGATCGGAGCAGCGAATGAAGAGTTGATAGAGTATCTCCGTGATCGACAGAAAAACGGAGATAAGCTGATTCTCTGGACTTGTCGTGTGGACGATATGCTCAGAAAAGCAGTTGAATGGTGCAAAGAAAGAGAACTAATATTTGATGCGGTCAATGAGAATCTTCCGGAGATCGTCGAGAACTTTGGCTCCGACACCAGAAAAATATTTGCTAATGAGTACATAGACGACCGAAATATCTGGCCTCTGGAAGACGGAGTATCTGATGTTCTTTATCTTTGTGATGGTAAAAGTTGTGGGGATACTTGTCCAGGTGTGGAATGCAAGCATACGTCCGATATAGCCCACGCTAAGAATTTTGTAAAGAGCGATTACGATTCTTATTGGGAGAAGGAATCTGAAATCAAAGATACTGATTCCCACGAAAAATCTAGTATGGAATTGTGGGCGGAAAGAGAAGTGGAAATTGCCTGCAAACACGAAGCACCTGACCGGGAACCAGGGGAATGGGATTACGGATGTGCTTGTTATGAAAGTGCATTAAAGGCGTTCCGGAGTCTTTGTGAAGATGGCCACAGTGGTTTTAGCATCAGCATGACAAAATTTATCTTAAATCGGCTGATTGAAGGAAAGCCGCTCACTTTCATTGAGGATACAGAAGATTCATGGAACGATATTTCTGATCGAAGGGGTCTTCGTGGAGAGATTGCGAATTACCAGTGCCGGCGGATGAGTTCCCTCTTCAAGTATGTATATGCTGACGGCTCCGTTAAGTACAGAGATATCAACCGTTTCTGTGGCGTGAATGTAGACAATCCAGACGTATCGTACCACAGTGGCTTGATAGATCGAGTAATGGAGGAAAAATTTCCAATTATCATGCCGTATTTTCCGGAGAGTAAGCCGTTCTGTGTGTATTGTGAGGAGTTTCTTACCGATCGGAAAAATGGTGACTTTGATACGGTTGGGATTCTCTATGTGATTAAGCCGGATGGCGAACGTGTAGAGATTAACCGATATTTCAAAGAAGGCGAAAGGGACTTTATTGAGATTGCCCCCTGCGAGTATGAGATGCGCCGAAAGATGTATCAGGAACTTTTGGAAAGTCTGAAAAAGGAGAAAAATAACAATGAATCGGAATAGGTTTATTCAGGGACTAAAAAGCAATATTCAGTTTTCCGAAAAAGAACGGCAACGGATTATTCGGAGAAGCCTTCAGAAATACCCATGGAAAACAAAATGTACGGTGGCAATGGAGGAATTTGCAGAGCTTCAGCAGCAGATCAGTAAACAGGTTCGTGGCTACGGAGATAGAATTGGACTCTTGGAAGAGATGGCAGACGCTTATATTTGTCTGAACTTCCTGGAGTCCATTTTCGATATTAGGCCAGAAGATTTGCAGAAGGCTATTGATGTGAAGCTGGAACGGGAAAGGAGAAATTGCCAATAATGGGATTATCAAAACTTTCAGAAGAATGTAAAAATTGCCCGTTTGTCGAGAAGTGTAAAAACAAGCGAATGGAAGCATTGGCATATATGACTGAACCGCAAGTTTTAGCAAATGCGGCAGGTCCAAGTTCTGAAAACTTAGCAGCACCTTTATTACGAGAAACCGTGACAATCATGATAAATGGTACGCCAACCCAGGTTTATAAAGACGAAATAGAAAAATGGCTCTATTCCCAATTATATTCAGGATTAGGCTTGAAATTTGGGAGTTAAAAAGGAGAAAAATAATGAACGATTCCATAGTGCCTGGAGTGGTGTATATCCATGTTGGCAATGAAATTCAAAAACTCTGTGAAACGAGTGATATTCATATAGAGACATTGGCAAATGTTCCAGTTTCTTGTGATCTGCCCAAATTAACAGAAATGGAAACATCTGCATCGTTTGAAATGGTAACAAAAATAAGCGAAGAAGCATTCTTAATCCTTTCTGGAATATTTGATTTGTCGTTAAAACTTTGTCCAGACAATCGAGTACGTCACTTGGTTTTACATGCCAAAAAGAAACGAACCAGAAAAAAGAACCTTCATAGAATTTTTCGAATGTTAGAAAAGGAGAAAATTTATGAATGAAAATTGTTTAAGTCCTTTACCGCAGTATCATATCGATAGAGATAAGCTATGCGAGATTGTAAAAGAAACCATCGGCTACGATAGACTTATGGATGCGTTCTGCTATGGAATCGTCGTTTGTGATGAGTTTGCTTGGTTTTCCAACTCAGACGAGTATTATATTATCCATTTGGAAAGCGGCATGATGGTAAACTGGTATAAACATCTCGGAAGGACAAACACTTGCTCACAGAAAGATAGAACCATTGATGATTATTACGAGTTCTTCAGATTATTCAAAGAAGAATTGGACTATTTTGAGAGGAGAATGCAATAATGATTAAAATTGAAAACGTAGAGGTTATGGGATGGGAGCACGCTATTCGTGGAATGCGGAATCCCATGAATAGTTGGGAGAGAGCCGATAGTGGAATCTGCAAAGGTGGGGAGAGTGGTATTGGGTGTGAGAACTGTGCCAATTACGATTCCTGTGAGCATACATACGATCATTCTTGGCAGCTTGGAAAAGCAGATCACGATTTGATGATGCGGCTTTCGGCCGGTGGATCGACTCATGCAAAGTATCGGAGAATGATTATCGTCTATGCGGATATTACAGCTCCGCTCTATTGGTGGAAAGAGTTTGATACATATAAAGTAGGTACGGTTGCGAATTCTTGCTCGACAATGCATAAGATTGCGGAAAAAGCTTTCATGGTCGAGGATTTTAGCATAGAACATCTGATGTCTGCGGCGGACGATAATGATTGTCCATTGCTACAAGATCCAAATGATCCATACAATGCGTTCAGCCCACAAAATATTTTTATGCTGACGTTAAGAATGTTAAATGCTTGTAGGGCAAAATATCTGGAAACAAAAGATAAAGATCATTGGTGGCAGATGATTCAGATTCTTCCATCTTCCTATAACCAGAAGCGGACAGTCATGCTTAACTACGAAGTGCTGGCCGGCATTTATCCTATGCGGAAAAACCATAAGCTCGACGAGTGGGTAGAATTCTGCAAGTGGATTGAAACTCTACCATATTCGGAGATTATTATTGGAGAAAGAGTTAAATTATATGCTGACGGGAAGGAGATAAATCTATGAATTTAGTTGGAACCATTAAATCGATGATAGACGACGGCTATACAATTAGCTTTTCCAAAGCGGATTTTCCCATGGATGGCATTTATATTACCATTAAAAAAGATGGAATCAATGCTAGGCAAGTTATTCCAGAAGACGAATTGGAATCGCTGAATTTATCGACCGATGAATTATTTGCAACTGTTATCGAGCATTTGAAAGAGAGGTATTATTTATGATTTTTATTGAAACCTTGATTTGTATTTTACTGGCATATTTCTGCTTGTATGCGTTAATCGCTCGGATATGCAAATGTATTGAACATTGTGCTTCAGCCAAAGGATACGCAAAGTTGGAAGAGGCGAAAATCCTCGCCAAAGAGCAGAATAAAGGAGAGTAACTATGTGGAGCCGAAAACTGATAAAAAATAAAATCTATGCCGTCCTGATTATCCTGCTTGGAGCGTTGTCGGTCCCGATTGAATGGGATGCAACGTTCTTTTTATTTTCCCTGATTATGGGAGTACCACTATTCTTTGCGAAAACGAACTGGATTTATGAAGGGGATGAGGATGATGGGACGAGCCGAGAGGAGACGTGCTCAGAAATTAGAGCAGAAAGCAAAGACCGCTACATACAATCTCACAAAAGCGCAGCTCGATGCGGCCGTCCGTGAACAGGTCGGAAAAGAGCTGGAGCGAATCAAGCAGGAAGCTACAGATGATGCCGTAAACACTGCGATGGTTCTGCTCCTGACTCTGCCCCTGGAAGTGCTGATGGACCATTATTGGACAAAATCCTATGCAAAGCGCATTCCGAAGTTTACTGAGCTGGTCCTGGAATATTACGAACGCTGGCAAAATGGAGAGCTGGATATGGAAAAGCTGAAAGAAGATTTGTGGGAATATGGCGGTGTGAAATTAGTTGAAAGTGAGGGTGAAGCAACATGAAATGTGTAATGGGAGTTATTGCGTGTGTCGCTGGACTGGTAAGCCTGATCGGTCTGATTGTGTTGAAGGCTGTCCATTCATCTGCAACTTATATGGATGATTCATTCCGGTGGGGAGGACGAGATGGGTATTAAAAATGATTGCCGAAAAAATGCTGAGGGGTACTCGGACCCGACGGCCTATGAAGCACTGAGAAACATTGAGCAGGAAGAGGACCGGTTTCACAAACTTTTGGACACCATTTTTACGCTGTGTGAGCTGTCCGACTTCCACATTGAAGAGCGGATTGTTATTAAGGATAAACGAACCGGACGGATTTGGAGGTGATTATTTATGGATGATTGGCAGAAGACTATAGATGCTCTTGTCAAAGCGTTTGACGAATTTGCCGTGAAAGTAAAAGAGATGGCAGACGCTTTGGCTGAGGCATTCGGATTTGGACCGTCGGTATCCGAAAACAAAAGAAAAAAGAGTCTCAGTTCTCCGGCTAGATACGGAATGTCTTTGCGGAAATCTCGAAGGGACTCCTTCGTTAAGCAGTATTCTTACCGGCCGATTGCCCGGAAACACTTACCTTATCAGAGAAGGAATTATTGAAAATCGTCCGTACAAAACTTGAAAGTGGGTGAAAATCACGCCCACTTTTAGGTTTTGAAAAATGGGCTTTGGCCACTTTTATGTGGGCTTTTTGGAAAATGCGGGGAGTTTTGGGGAAGGATTCGGACGATTTTGGTCAAATTTGTGGCCATTTGCCCATTTTCTGCCCACTTTTAAAACCCCGATTTGGTCAGCAAAAACCCAGTATTTATGCGGGTTTGCGGGCTCAAAGCCCACTTTCCCACTTTTTTCTTCAACTATTATGATAGAAAGTTTAAAAGTATATAGTAATAGCGAAAAAAAAGTGGGTTTTTGGCCACGAGTAAAAATGGAGGAAATCATGAGCAAGATTAGTTGGGAGAGCTTGTATGAAAATTTCAAGTCGATTTATCCAAGGTTGTCGCGGTCATCCGTATATTTTCGTCCGTTCGGATATATGAGTATAGTAGTGTACTTCGAGGACGGAATGAAGATGATCTACGATGACCTGAGAAAACAGGCTTATATCACAGCTTAAAGAAAAAGTCAAGAGTAAATGAAAAAATGTTTCCTTTATTTTTGAACTGTGCTATACTGTAATTGCCACACAATCAAATATCGCAACTTCGTTTAAGGGAATTCATTTTGGTAAAAAGTGTATTCTCTCTTTACTCATACCCTTAAACGGAGCGAGATTGTGTGGCAACAATGGGAGATGCATTTTTTTCAGGTGCGTCTCTTGTTGGGGCCGCACCTTTTTTATTGCCCTAAAAACTGAGTGGAGGAGAAAGAAGATGAAACGTAAGTTTCTGGCGATTGTAGCAGTTTTAACAGTTTTATTATCTGGATGCAGCAGTGAGGACGACGGAAAAATTCACATGCCGTTTGGTGGAAACGATTATGACGGCGCTAATTATCAGGAGATAGTCTCACAATTGGAGGAAGCAGGTTTTACCAATATACGAGAAGAGCCTCTTGGTGATTTAGTAACTGGATGGTTAAATGACGAAGGAGAGGTGGATGAAGTCTCTGTTGATGGCGATACTGTGTTCAGCACCGATTCTAAATATTTACCAGATGTTGAAATAGTGGTTTCATATCACACATTCCCTGACGAGGAAGAACCATCTACCGAAGATAAAAACTCACATTTAGAAAGTAATGAGGAATCCTCTGAAGTTGAAAATGAAACTTCTGAAAATACGGAGTCCACTAACGAAGTTCCAGAAGAAAATCTAACACCGGAGAATAATGAAGACTTAGCGGCAGTTTTATCGGCAACGAACGAACTCGATCCAATTTACTCAGAATTTGCAGAAAAGTATAAAAATCAAATTATCGAGTTTGATGCGTGTATTACCTATTTGGTAAATCACGGAGATAATGATACAAGATACGATTTATTATTGTCTGCGGGTGATTATGTAGATGAGAATACAGTAAATCCCGGACCTATTTTCAAATTTGAAGATGTAAATACTTATGGAATGGGAATCGAGGATTTGTATCTTCCAGACTATATAAGCATTGGATCAAATATACATGTGACTGCTGAAATTCAATCATTTAGTGAGAACGAGGGAGTGTTCTTTCTTAACCCTGTGAAAGTCGTTCCTCGATAAATATAAAAATCATTTAGCCTGTACCTACTGATTTAGGTATGGGCTATTTTTATGTCCGCTTTTGTTTTTTCGCGCGAAAAATACATCGACTGTTATGAAGAGAGAGGGTTAAAACGGCCATTCTCTCTTTTGTTTTGGAGAAAGGAGGCTCACTTATGCTGGAAAGCGAATTTCAGAACAAGTTGATTCAAGAATTGAAAAAAATGTTCAAAGGCTGCATCGTAACAAAACTGGATTCCAGTCATATTCAGGGAATTCCCGATTTGCTGATTCTCTACAACGATAAGTGGGCCACTTTAGAATGTAAGAAAAGTGTTCGCGCCAAGAAACAACCAAATCAAGAATATTATGTTGGACGAATGAATGAGATGTCATTCTCAAGATTTATTTGTCCCGAAAATAAGGAGGAAGTGTTACATGATCTTCAACAAGCATTCGGCTCTTGAAGGGCAACACGCCTTTCTTGGCGCAAGCAAATATCACTGGATTAACTATGACGAATCCAAAGTTGCAGAATCGTACTCAAAATTCCTTGCGACTCAAAAAGGGACGGAGCTTCACGATTTCGCAGCAAGGTGTATCACGCTTGGACAGAAACTTCCGAAGTCTCAGAAAACATTGAATATGTATGTGAATGATGCGATCGGTTTCAAAATGGTTCCCGAACAGCCACTCTTCTATTCAGAGAATTGTTTTGGAACAACAGATGCGATTGCATTTCGAAATCGTATGCTTCGTATTCACGATTTAAAAACCGGCGTCATTCCGGCGCACATGGAGCAGCTTGAAATATACGCTGCTCTTTTTTGTCTGGAATATAAAATCAAGCCGGCCGACATTGAAATGGAACTTCGGATTTATCAGAACAACCAGATTCTTTATGAGAATCCAACGGCTGAAACTATCGTTCCTATCATGGACAAGATTATCACATTCGACAAAGTAATAAACAAAATCAAAGAACAGGAGGGCTAAATTATGAATCCGATTGCAGAAGAAATTTTGATGCATTATGGAATGCCCCGTCGTTCTGGTCGTTATCCATGGGGATCTGGTGAAAATCCATATCAGCATAGTGGAGATTTTCTGAGTCGAGTGGATGAACTGAAAAGTCAGGGCATGAGTGATACTGAGATTGCGAAAGCTATGGGATTAACCACCACGCAATACCGTACGCAGAAATCCTTGGCCAAAGATGAACGGCGTGCCCTAGATGTGGCCAGGGCAAAATCTCTTCGAGAAGATGGATTGAGCCTGAACGAGATTGCGAAAGAGATGGGGTTTGCAAATGACTCTTCTGTCCGTTCTCTTTTGAATGAGAATTCTGAGGTCCGTATGAACCAGGCCAAAACGACTGCTGAGTTTATCAAAAAGCAGATTGATGAAAAAGGCATGATCGATGTCGGCGCTGGTGTGGAACGTGAGCTTGGAATTTCTAAGGAGAAACTGAATGAAGCGCTCTACATGCTGGAGATGGAAGGATATCCTGTCTATGGTGGTCGAGTGGATCAGATAACGAATCCAGGAAAGAAAACCACGCTTCGAGTAATTTGTCCTCCTGGAACAGAGCATAAGGAGATTTATGATTTTGAGAATATCAATTCTCTGAAAGACTATGTCTCCCATGACGATGGAGAATCCTTTGATCCCAAATTTGTCTATCCCAAAAGCATGGACTCAAAAAGGCTTCAGATCCGTTATGCAGAGGATGGCGGGGAATTAAAAGATGGTGTTGTTGAAATTCGAAGAGGCGTTGATGATCTGTCTCTTGGAGAATCCCACTATGCTCAGGTTCGAATTCTGGTTGATGGAACACACTACATCAAAGGAATGGCCGTTTACTCAGATGACCTTCCCGATGGCGTGGATGTTATGTTCAACACCAATAAGAAAAAAGGGACTCCAAAGATGGATGTTCTGAAGCCAATCAAAGACGATCCCGATAATCCGTTTGGTTCTTTAATCAAAGAAGGAATCAACGACCCGGATAATCCAACGACTGAAAGAGGGGGACAGAGTTATTACTATGATAAAAATGGTAAGAAACAGCTTTCCCTTATCAACAAACGTGCGGAAGAAGGGGATTGGGGAGAATGGGCCGATAAGCTTCCATCCCAATTTCTGTCAAAGCAGAGCAGAACATTGATAAAGAAGCAGTTGAATTTAGCAGCAGCAGATAAGCAGTCTGAATTTGATGAGATTTGTTCTCTTACAAATCCAACAGTGAAAAAGGTTCTTTTGAAATCTTTTGCTGATGACTGCGACGCGGCCGCTGTTCATTTACAGGCAGCCGCTCTTCCCAGACAGAAGTATCAAGTCATTCTTCCATTGACATCTATCAAAGACAATGAGGTCTATGCTCCGAACTACAAGAATGGAGAAACAGTAGCTCTTGTACGGTATCCGCATGGCGGAACTTTCGAGATTCCTATCCTAACTGTTAATAATAAACAGCCAGAAGGAAGAAGAGTTCTTGGAAATACACCGGCAGACGCTATTGGCATCAATAAAAAGGTGGCCGACCGTCTTTCTGGAGCTGACTTCGACGGCGATACTGTCATGGTAATTCCGTGTAATTCTTCTAATAGCAGAGTGAAGATTACTTCCACTCCGCAATTAAAGGGATTGGAAGGATTTGATCCTAAGATGTCTTATGGAACTGTTAAAAAAGGTGACGATTACTATAACAGCAGCGGTCAGAAGATTAAGATTATGAAGAATACCCAGACAGAAATGGGTAAGATTTCAAACTTAATTACTGATATGACATTGAAAGGCGCTACTCAGGACGAGCTTGCAAGAGCCGTACGTCATAGTATGGTCGTCATTGATGCAGAGAAGCATAAGCTGGACTACAAAAAGAGCGAACAGGATAATGGTATCACTGCTTTGAAGAAGAAGTACCAGGCCCACGAGGACGATGATGGTTACGGCGGAGCTTCTACTCTGATTTCTCGTGCCAAGTCTGAGACTTCTGTGCTGAAGAGGAAAGGAAGCCCGATTATTGACAAGGAAACCGGAGAACAAAGCTGGAAGAGCGTCAGGGAGGAGTACGTAGATAAGAACGGAAAGACCCAGGTACGAACTCAAAAGAGTACCAAGATGGCAGAAACCAGGGATGCCCGTACTTTATCTTCTGGAACACCGCAGGAAGAGGCGTATGCAGACTATGCGAATACCATGAAGTCCCTGGCTAATCAGGCCCGCCGGGAGATGGTTAATACTGGAAAGATAGCCTACTCCGCTTCAGCAAAACAGACCTACCAGACAGAGGTTGATTCTCTTATGGCCAAGCTTAATGTGGCTTTAAAGAACGCCCCCCGCGAGCGTCAGGCACAGACCATAGCAAATTCTATTGTGGCTGCCAAGAAGAAAGACAATCCCGATATGACAAAGGCCGAAATCAAGAAGGCTAATCAACAGGCTCTTACTGCGGCCCGTACTGCTGTTGGTGCCAAGAGAACCCCTGTCGAGATTACAGATCGTGAATGGGAAGCGATTCAGGCTGGCGCTATCAGCGAGAACAAGCTTACCCAGATTCTCAACAATACAAACATAGATACAGTCAGACAGAGAGCTACCCCTCGTGCAACAACAACCCTTAGCTCTGCCAAAGTGAATCGTATTGCGGCGCTGAATGCTTCTGGCTATAGCACTGCTGAGATAGCAGCAGCTTTAGGCGTTTCCAGTTCCACTGTGTCGAAGTATCTGAATGGAAAGGAGTGAACAAAGTAAATGGCGAAGAAGTGTATGCTTACAACCATTGACAATCCTTTCGATCCATTTGAACAGTTCACTTCATGGTTACTGTTTGATGAGGAAAAAGGTTATCATTCATGTTCGTATCTTGGCAGAATTGCCAGAACCTCGGACCAACTCTCCGATGAAGAGAATGACTTGGAAGTTGAACGAGCAATTGATGAGATTGTGAAATACGATTTTCGAAACATTTACAAAAAAGTTACGCGAGATGCGGTGACTGTCTAGGTATCAGATGGTATAGGGGGGGGTAGCAAAAATCGCACCCCCTCCGTCATCGCGGCGGTCTTTGAAAATTCCCCGGGGGTATTTTTCGGAGAATGTTTTTACCTTCCGGCAGTATTTAACAGAGCTCATAAGGTTGGCTAAGTAATAAGCTGTGGTTCTTTTTACTCTTTTTTCTCCTTTCGGTAAAAAAGTTACAGTCAGCCTTGTGGGTTCTTTTAAATACTGCCGGAAAACTTTTATGAAACTATTGAAAAACAGATGGGAAGGAGGCAGTAAATGGCTAGAAAAGCAAAGAGTTCTGAATCAACTGGCTCTTCCAAGAAGATTCGTCCTGCTTTGACTCCGGAAGCAAGGGAGCTTCAGATGATTTCTCTGGCTGTTGACCTGGCCGAAAAGCAATTGCTGGAAGGGACTGCTTCTTCTCAGGTCATTACTCACTATCTGAAACTGGGTTCTTCCAGAGAGAAGCTCGAAAAAGAGCGACTGGAGGAAGAGAACAATCTGTTGCGGGCAAAAGTGAGAGCAATCGACTCCACCGACGAAATCAAGGATCTCTATAAGGACGCCATCAATGCGTTTCGTATATATAGTGGACAGGGTAGCGACGATGATTAGGACCTATTCGGAATTATCAAAATTAAAGACTTTCAAAGAGCGATATGAGTATCTTCGTTTGGGCGGAGTTGTCGGTGCAGACACTTTTGGGTTTGACCGATATCTGAATCAGATTTTTTATCGTTCTATGGAATGGAAGGCCGTTCGTGATTTTGTGATTATTAGAGATAACGGATGTGACCTTGGAATAGAAGGCCACGAGATATATGGAAAGATACTGATTCACCATATGAATCCGATTTCTGCTGAGGATATTTTAAAGAGGAGCGATTTCCTTTTAAATCCGGAGTACCTAATCTCAACAATTCTTACAACGCATAATGCCATTCACTATGGAGATGAAAGCCTTCTCATCACAGAACCCGTTGTTCGAAGCAGAAACGATACATGTCCCTGGAAACATTGATGGAGAGGAGGTTATAGAGATTATGGAAAGTATACTTACATCAATTAAAAAGATGCTGGGTATTACAGAAGAGTACGAACACTTCGATTCAGACCTTATCATACATATCAATTCGGTATTTATGATCTTGACGCAACTCGGCGTTGGTCCACCATCGGGATTCTCCATTCAGGATAAAAGCACTACGTGGAAAGAATTCATTTCCGATGAGACGAAATTACAGCTAGTAAAGTCCTACATGCATATGAAGGTAAGGCTGATATTTGATCCGCCGTTGAGTTCTGCTGTGATAGCATCCATGGAAAAGATGATTGCCGAGGCAGAGTGGAGACTGAATGTTGCCGCGGAAACAGATGAGGAAAAATCTGAAGAATACGAATCCTACGACGGTGAGTACAGGATAACACCAAAAGCGTTCCAATCTCAGATGCTGGATACCGAGAATAAAGTTCTGGATCGAAATATTGTGGTAACAGAAGTCCCGTATTACGAAACCGGAAATGCAGCAAATGGGGTGACATCATATATCGCAAAGGAGGGAGATTCAAAATGAGTAATGAAGCATTGTTACAGCATCATGGGATTCTTGGGATGAAATGGGGTGTCCGAAGAACTCCTGAACAGCTTGCGAGAGCAAGTGGAAAGAAGAACAGTTCCGATGACGAGGTTAAAAAGATGTCCGATTCGGAACTCCGTTCAAAGATTAACCGTCTTCAGATGGAAAAGCAGTATAAACAGCTTACCAGTTCAGAAATTTCTGTCGGCAGAAAGTTTGTACAGGACGTGCTGACCAATGCTGCAAAGCAGACTGCCACTAATTATGTATCGAAATACATGACGAAGGGGATTGATGCGGTTATCAAGAAAGCAACCAGCAAGTAGGTGATTCAATTATGGCATTATCGAACACTGCCGTTCCCAAATACTACGGCATGTTTCGGGATGCCGTAATAAGGGGAGAGATACCGGTTTGTAAAGAAGTCTCTATGGAGATGAACCGAATTGACGACCTGATAGCCAATCCTGGTATTTACTACGATGACCAGGCCGTTGAAGGATGGATTGCCTATTGCGAATCAGAACTAACATTGACAGATGGCTCTGATTTGAATTTACTGGACTCTTTCAAATTATGGGGCGAGCAGCTTTATGGATGGTACTACTTCGTTGAACGAAGTGTGTGGGAGCCAAGTTCAGATGGACATGGTGGTCGATATGTAAATAAAAGAATTAAGCAGCGTCTGATAAAGAAACAATATCTCATTGTTGGACGAGGGGCTGCTAAATCTTTATATGATACTTGCGTCCAATCTTATGGATTAAATATCGATACCTCGACAACGCATCAGGTCACAACGGCTCCTACAATGAAGCAGGCAGATGAAGTGATGTCGCCCTTCCGAACTGCAATTACCCGGTCGAGAGGCCCGTTGTTCCGATTCCTAACGGAGGGTTCTTTGCAGAATACGACTGGTTCTAAAGCGAAGCGAATGAAACTGGCCTCCACCAAAAAGGGCATCGAAAATTTTCTTACGGGTTCGCTTCTGGAAGTACGTCCAATGTCCATCGCAAAGCTTCAGGGATTGCGTCCTAAGATTTCCACCGTTGACGAGTGGCTGTCCGGCGATACCAGAGAAGATGTGGTTGGCGCTTTAGAACAGGGCGCATCCAAATTGGACGACTACATCATTGTGGCCACGAGTTCTGAGGGAACGGTGAGAAACGGAGCCGGCGACACAATCAAAATGGAGTTGATGGACATTCTCAAAGGAGACTATGTCAATCCCCATGTTTCCATTTGGTGGTATAAACTCGATTCCATCGATGAAGTCGGAAACCCGGACATGTGGCTGAAGGCAAATCCCAATATCGGTAAGACGGTAAGCTACGAAACTTATCAGCTTGATGTGGAAAGAGCTGAAAAATCTCCGGCGGCCAGAAATGATATTTTGGCTAAGAGATTTGGATTACCGATGGAAGGTTACACCTACTACTTCACATACGAAGAAACTCTTCCCCATAAGAAAAGAAGTTATTGGCAGATGCCTTGTTCTTTGGGAATCGACTTGTCACAGGGAGACGACTTCTGTGCTTTTACGTTCCTTTTCCCGTTATCGAATGGTTCCTTTGGCGTGAAAACCAGGAACTACATTTCTTCATCGACTCTGATGAAACTCCCGGCGGCAATGCGAATCAAATATGACCAATTCATGGACGAGGGAAGCCTGATTGTCTTAGAAGGAACCGTTCTGGACATGATGGAAGTCTACGAGGATTTGGATAACCATATTGCGGAATTTGGATATGACGTTCGATGCTTGGGGTATGACCCATACAATGCAAAGGAGTTCATTGAACGATGGTCCTCTGAAAATGGTCCGTTCGGAATCGAAAAGGTTATACAGGGTGCTAAGACAGAATCCGTTCCTTTGGGAGAGTTAAAGAAACTTTCCGAGGAGCGGATGCTTTTGTTTGATGAAGAACTTATGACCTTTGCAATGGGGAACTGCATCGTTATGGAAGATACAAACGGGAACCGTAAATTGCTGAAAAAGCGATACGACGCAAAGATTGATGCCGTGGCAGCTATGATGGATGCGTTTGTCGCTTTCAAGCTCAACCGAGATGCTTTCGAATAGGAGGTGACGATTTCAAAATGGAAGTTTCAATCGGTTCCAGGATTAAACACGCCTGGAACGCTTTTTTAAATAGAAACCCAACAGGTTTCTATCGAGACATAGGAGTTGGATATTCATACAGACCCGACCGTCCAAGACTTACAAGAGGGAATGAGAGATCCATTGTTACCTCTGTATATAATCGCATTGCATTGGATTGCGCTTCGATTAGCATCCAACACGTCCGACTGGATGACTCTGAAAGATTCCTTGAGAAAATTCCTTCAGGGTTAAATGACTGTCTGAATTTATCTGCCAATATTGACCAGACGGGACGTGCTTTCCTTCAGGACGTTGTTTTATCCATGCTTGATGAGGGCTGTGTGGCGATTATTCCGGTTGATACGGATGACGATCCTGATACTACAGGCTCATACAAAATCGAGTCAATGCGCACTGGAAAGATTCTGGAATGGTTTCCGAGCCATATTAAAGCGAGAGTTTATAATGAGCGGACTGGATTAAAGGAAGACATTGTGGTTCCCAAAGATACAGTCGCAATTATTGAAAATCCGCTTTATGCAGTAATCAATGAGCCGAACTCAACGATGCAGCGTTTGATAAGGAAGCTGAATTTATTGGACGTGGTCGATGAGCAGAGCAGTTCGGGGAAACTTGATTTAATTATCCAGCTTCCCTATGTAATTAAAACAGAAGCAAGACGTCAACAGGCTGAGAAGAGGCGTGTCGAGATTGAACGCCAGTTGGCCGGTTCTAAATATGGTATTGCATATACCGATGGTACGGAGCGGATTACACAGTTGAATCGTTCTGTGGAAAATAATCTGATGAAGCAGATTGAATATCTGACGAGTATGCTTTACAGCCAGTTAGGTATCACTCAGAGCATATTGGATGGTTCCGCAGACGAGAAGACCATGCTGAATTATTATAACCGTACTATTGAGCCAATCATTTCAGCAATCGTTGACGAAATGAAACGTAAGTTCCTTACCAAAACGGCCAGATCTCAAAAGCAATCAATTCTGTTCTTCCGTGACCCCTTCAAGCTTGTACCGGTAGCTGATCTGTCAGAAATCGCTGACAAATTCACAAGAAACGAGATTATGACATCCAACGAAATTCGGCAGATTATCGGCATGAAGCCGTCTGACGATCCGAAAGCCGATGAGCTGAAGAATAGCAATATCAGCGAGGCAAAATCTGAGCCTTCAAATGAGGGTTCTGATGTCGAATCTGGTGAAAGTGATTCCGGAGCAGATTACGACAGCATCGTAAATGAGCTGCTTGATGGTCTTGAAAAGGAGATTGATGAAATTATAGGAAACTATGTTTCAGATGATGAGGAGGAGACCTAATGGATATTGACGAGCTCCTTCAACATTATGCATCTCCTTATTATGACCCGGTAAAAGCTCATGAATATTATATGAGAACCAGAGAACTTAAGGGGCGTCGTTCTACAACGAAGCTCAATGATGAAGGTAAAGAAATCTGGGCTTATACAAAAAATGAGATAACCAGCGAGAAGAAGGAAAAGGTAAAAGAAGAACAGGAAAAGCGAGAACAAAAAATTGCTGAACTGAGAGCAAAGGCTAAGGCAACCCGAGAGCAGATCTCAGCCAAATTAAAGGAACTGAATGCTCAGCTTACCGAGGAATCTTCGTCAAGAAGGAGTAGGGTTGATTCTCGTAAAAAATCCGATTTGGAGGATATTGGAGAGGAAGCTGAAGACCAGAAAGAGCGTATTGACGAAAAGAAAAATGCTGAGATTGAACGCTTGATGGCGATAGAAATTCCTTCCGGATTATCCAAAGAGGAAAGGGCAAAGCGAGTGGCGGAGCGCAACGAGAAAATCGCAAAGCTTCGTGATGATGCCAGCGAGGATAAAGCTAAGGTGAGTGAGCAGGCGAAAGTTGAAAAGGAAGAGGTGAGGACTTCCGCAAGTCGTAAAAAGAAGCGAATTACCGAAGACGCTAAAGAAGAGAGGGCTGATAATTCTGCGAATGCTAAATCAGAAAGAGAAAAAGTCAGTACAGAGTTAAAGGCTGCTGTCACCGCCGCCAGGGAAGCTTATAAAGCGGCAAAAGAGAACCTTGATGCCACTTATGAGGAGCTCTATCAGCAAGAGTTTGACAAGATAGCTTCCGAATACAAAGCGGTGAAGAAGCGGAAACGGAGGAAGTAGCAATGCAGCTTTCGCGCAATACTGACAAAAAGGAGTGATTTTCAAAATGGAGAAATACGATTTTAGTGGTTGGGCCACTAGAAACGATCTTCTTTGCACTGATGGTCGAACCATCAAAAGGGATGCATTTAAGAGCCAGAATGGACAAACGGTTCCCCTGATTTGGGGACATAATCATTCTGATCCCAATTGTGTGCTTGGTCATGGAGTGCTGGAAAATCGTGATGAGGGCGTTTATGCCTACTGTAGTTTCAATGACAGCGAATCTGGACAGGCAGCGAAGAAGCTGGTTCAGCATGGAGACGTTCGTTCGCTTTCTATTTGTGCCGGTCAGCTTAAACAGGCCGGAGCGAATGTGGTGCATGGCGTTATCTACGAACTGAGCCTTGTTCTGGCCGGAGCCAATCCTGGAGCTTTCATTGATTCCGTCATGGCTCACGGCGAGACTTCAGAAGATCGTACCATTATCGGATATGACGAGAACATTATGATTTATCATTCCGCCGAAGAGGACGACAAATCCGAGGAAAAGAAGACGGAGGAGAAATCCGAATCTAAGGAAGATAAGACTTCTGAAGAAAAGCCTGAGGAAGATGACGAGACAATTGAGCAGGTATTTAATACCCTCAATGAAAAGCAGAAAAATGTGGTTTATGCAATGATCGGACAGGCTATCGGGGAAACCGATGAGCCCGAAGATAAAAATGATGACGATTCTAAAGGAGGAAATACCGAGATGAAGCATAACGTGTTTGACAACGATAAGAAAAACGAGACCGGTGGCTTTCTGACCCATTCCGCGCAGGAAGACATCATTAAGATGGCGAAGACCAGTCAGGTTGGTACTTTCCAGACGGCTCTTCAGCTTTATGCGGAGCAGAATGGCCTTCAGCATGATGCGGTCAGCGGCGGCTTTGTTCAGACTGGCGACGGAAACGTGACGAGCCTGTTCCCGGAATACCAGGAAGTACGTCCGGGCGCACCTGAACTCATTACCAACGACCAGGGCTGGATTACCAATGTAATGAGAAAGGTACATAAGAGCCCGATTTCCAGAATCAGAACCAGCCAGACAGACATTCGTGGCATTGACGCTCTTCGCGCCAGAGGCTACAAGAAAGGAAAAGAGAAGCAGCAGGCCGGTAATTTCAAGCTGGTGCGCAGAACCACCGATCCGCAGACTGTTTATGTGAAGAATGCTCTGCATCGCGATGACATCGTTGACATCACCGACTTCGATTACGTGAAGTACCTGTATGACATCGACCGCCTGATGCTTAACGAAGAGCTGGCCATTGCGATGATGCTGGGTGACGGCCGTGAAGACGGCGACGAGGGCAAGATCGATCCGGATAAGATCAGACCCATCTGGACGGACGACGACCTCTACACTATTCACGCCGATTTGGATGTTGAAGCTGCAAAGAAGGAACTTCAGGGTACCAACACCGGGGTAAACTTCGGTGAAAATTATATTTACGCTGAAGCTATGATCAATGCGGTTCTGTATGCGAGGGAACATTACAAGGGTACCGGTACTCCGGATATGTACATTACCCCGCATATGCTCAATGTGATGCTTCTGGCCCGTGATATGAACGGCCGCAGAATCTATGCTTCCAAGGCGGAGCTTGCGTCTGCCTTCAATGTGGGTGAGATTCTCACTGCCGAGCAGTTCGAGGGCAAGACCCGTAAGACGGATGACAGCAAGACCAAGAAGCTGCTCGCTATCATCACGAATCTGAATGACTACTCTCTGGGCGCTACGAAGGGCGGAGAAGTCACCCACTTTACGCAGTTCGATATCGACTTTAACCAGGAGAAGTCCCTTCTGGAGACCAGATGCTCCGGTGCTCTGACCAGAGTGTACTCTGCCATTGCGATCGAAGAGGATGTAACGGAAAACCCTTAATCGGCTTCTCCGTTAGTCCCGAAGATGGGGGAGCCAATCTGTTCGGGAAAACAGTAGATTCGTTACAGGAGAATGTTGTTGTCGGGGAGTCCGAGATTACCGGTACATTGAAGCATGTTACCGGATACACGGGATTCAGCAGCAATACTTCTGAGCAGGAAGGAAACTATCTTGCTTTGAAAGTTGATGCTGATTCCGAGGATGCAATTGTGACCGTTGAGCTTGTTGGCGGTACCAAAGGACCGGTTACGCTCGATGAAGACATGAACATCGTACTCCTTATCAAGAATAAGGATACTCAGAGCATCAAGGTGACGGTGAACGATGGGGAAGATTCCGCTACCAAGACTTATGGGCTTACCGGATTGACTTTGGAGACCGAGTAAAGGAGAAAATTCAAAATGGCAAAGTTTTTTGGGAAAATCGGCTATGCAGTATCAAAGGATGTTCGTCCTGGTGTTTGGGATGGAGAAATCACTGAGCGAGAGTATTTCGGAGATTTGATTCGGAATACCAGTCGGTATCAGACTTCTGATAAGCTCAATGACGACATCAACATTTCCAATGAGATCAGCATTGTGGCCGATCCTTTTGCCTATCAGAATTTTCACACAATGCGGTATGTTGAGTTCATGGGAGCAAAGTGGAAGATTTCCAGTGTCGAAGTGCAGTATCCGCGTCTGATTCTGACGGTAGGAGGTGTATATAATGACTGATCGACGAATCTTGTTTCACAAACTATTGTGCGAGATATTATCCTGCCCGATAGAAGGCGAACAGTGCCGATGTTATTTTCAGCCTCCGGAATCTATTAAGATGAATTACCCCGCCATTGTATATAGCCTTGACGATATTGACAAGACGTATGCGAATGACGGGGTATATTTGTCTAATCGAAGATATGCCATTACCGTCATTGATAAAGATCCGGATACGTCCTTGGTGCAGAAAGTAACGAATTTACCGATGAGCCGGTTCGACCGGCATTTTAAAAAAGATAACCTGAATCACTACATTTTTAATGTGTATTTCTGAGATTGGAGGAATAATTCAATGAGTAAACTTGTTTGGGATAAAGTTGGGGAACGGTTTTACGAAACCGGTTGTGACCATGGCGTCCTTTATCCGATCCAGACTGGCGGAAAATACAACAAGGGGGTTGCGTGGAATGGTCTGAGTGCGGTGACGGAGAGTCCTTCTGGAGCAGAACCCTCCCCTATTTATGCGGATAATATCAAGTATCTGAATCTGATGTCCGCAGAAGATTTTGGTGGAACCATCGAGGCATATACCTATCCAGATGAATTCTCTGAATGTGATGGATCGGTGGAGATTGCGCCTGGCGTATTTGCCGGCCAGCAGAGCAGGAAGGTATTTGGTCTTTCTTATCGGACGATTCTGGGAAATGACGTGGACTCCGATGATTACGGTTACAAACTCCATTTGGTGTATGGCTGCTTGGCTTCGCCGTCTGAGAAGGGCTACCAGACCAAGAATGATAGTCCAGAACCGATCGCGCTTTCTTGGGAATTTAGCACAACGCCGGTTGAAATTACGAAGACGATCGAAGGCAAGAAGCTGAAACCTACAGCAATCCTTACTTTCGACTCCACGAGAGTAGATGCCAAGAATTTGGCAGCTTTGGAGGAAATTCTTTATGGTAAAGATCCGACCACAGAAGAAGGAAATGACGGCGTTGACCCCAGACTTCCGCTTCCGGATGAAGTAATCGAGATCATGACCAAGGAAAACCCTTAATGAGCCTTTCCGTTAAGCCTGAAGACGGAGAGGCTGTTTTATTCGGAAAAACAGTAAATGAATTACAGAGTGATGTGGTTGTCTCCGATGATGAGGTGACAGGCACTCTGAAGTATGTCGATGGTTATGTTGATTTCAGCAGTAATGTTTCAGAACAGTCGGGCAATTATCTGGCTCTCAAGATTGAAGCTGAGCCGGCTGAAGCTGAAACGGTTGTTGAACTTGTAGGCGGTACCAAAGGACCGGTTACTCTCGATGACGACATGAACATCGTACTTCTTATCAAGAATAAGGATACTCAGAGCATTAAGGTGACTACCACACACAACGAGGAAAGTGTCACTAAGACTTATGGTCTTTCTGGACTTACCTTGGAAACAGAATAATGTAAATGTATAGGAAGCCTCGTATTCAATGTGCGGGGCTTCTTTTTATTTGAAAGGAGAAAAAATTATGCTTAAGAAAACTATTCCCTATATCGATCTGAATGGCGTTGAAAGAAAAGAGGATTTCTATTTTCACCTGTCAAAGCCGGAAATTGTAAAGATGCAGACAAGTGTTAAGGGCGGCTATGACGTGCAGCTCAAAAGCATTGGCGCCGGTGCCGATGGCGGCCAGATTATGGAGTTCTTTGAGGACCTTATTAAGAAGGCTTACGGTGTCAAGAGTGAGGATGGCCGTCGCTTTATGAAGTCTGAAGAGATTTCCAGATCCTTTATGGAATCCCCTGCTTACGAGGTTCTCTTCGAGGAACTGGTTACAAATGACAAGGCAGCAGCAGACTTTGTGAACGCAGTGATGAATGTTGGCAATTCTACAACGACTCCTGCAATCGCAGCAAACGCTCAGAGTTAAAGGAGAGGTAAGAGATGCTCCGAATCACGATACCATCCACAGAATTCTGGGATGAGGTGAAGCAAGAGTTTGTTTACACAAAGGCTCAGACCTTGCAATTGGAGCATTCTCTTGTTTCTCTTTCAAAATGGGAATCGAGATGGAATAAGCCGTTTCTGACAAAGCAGGAAAAAACTTTGGAAGAAACTATAGATTATGTAAAATGCATGACTCTTACGCAGAATGTGAATCCGGAAGTTTATAACTATCTGACGAACAGCAATATCAATGAGGTCAATAAGTATATCGCACTTCCTATGACTGCCACCCGGTTTTTCGAAGAGAAAAAAACACAGGGGAGCAGAGAGCAGATTACGGCAGAACTCATTTATTACTGGATGATAGCTTTGAACATTCCGTTTGAATGCCAGAAGTGGCATCTCAATAAACTATTCACTCTGATAAGGGTATGTGATGTGAAAAGCAGGCCGCCGAAGAAGCATAGCCGCAGGGAAATTATGAAGCGGAATGCGGCATTGAACGCGGCTCGAAGAAAGAAATGGAACACGAAAGGGTGATTACTATGAGTAATAGCAGCTTGGTGAATTGTACAGTAAAAAGTCCAAACCACAGCGGAGCTAGGACACATTCGATTGACCGAATCACTCCGCATTGTGTAGTTGGACAGCTTTCGGCAGAATCTATTGGCGGCTGCTTTACCAGTCCCAGTAGAGAAGCGTCCTGTAATTATGGAATCGGGACTGATGGACGAGTTGTTCTGTGTGTAGACGAAGCAAACAGAAGCTGGTGTTCTTCCAGTAACGCAAATGACCAGCGGGCTGTGACAATTGAGTGCGCCAGTGATATGACCGATCCATATGCCATGACAAGTGCAGTATATGAGAAGCTGGTGGCTTTGTGTGTTGATATCTGCCAGAGAAATGGCAAGTCAAAGCTAATCTGGTTTGGCGACAAAGATAAATCTCTGAATTACAGTCCGAAGTCGAGCGAGATGATCCTCACGGTTCATCGATGGTTTGCTAATAAAGCCTGTCCTGGGGATTGGCTGTATTCCAGGCTGGGAGACCTTGCGAATCGAGTAACATCTCAGCTTGGCGGAAGTACGACGGACAGTACCTCCAAAACTTACAAAACAGGTCTGTATAAGGTTGATGTCGGCGATCTGAACATTCGAAAAGGCCCCGGGACAAATTATGGAACCAATGGAATGATTACCGACCGGGGTACTTATACAATTACCGAAATTCAGAACGGTTACTGGGGTAGGTTGAAATCCGGTGCCGGATGGATCAGTGTTCATGAGGCTTATTGTACCTATAAAGGTGCGGCTTCCGGCGAATCAGAAGAAAAGCCTTCAAGTAATTTTCTGGTTCAGGTAGACATTCCCGATTTGTATATCCGCAAAGGCCCTGGAACGAATTACGGAAACAATGGTTTTTGTCCGAAAGGCGTATATACCATTGTCGAAGTTAAGAGCGGTGCCGGTTCCGATGCTGGATGGGGTAAGCTGAAATCCGGTGCCGGATGGATTTCCCTGGATTATGCAACTCGGATTTAAAGAGGACATACCATGATAAGTTTCAGACAAAAGGGTGACTTCTCCAAGTTGACCCGCTTTCTGGAAAGAGCAAAAGAAGCGGTTCATATTGGAGACCTGGATAAGTTTGGTAAAGAGGGAGTAGCCGCCCTTGCGTCTGCAACACCGGTAGATTCTGGGGAAACGGCGAATTCCTGGTATTACGAAATCGAGAATCGAAAAGGTTCGGTTACGATTTCATTCCATAATTCAAATGTTCAAAATGGAGTTCCAATTGCTGTTATTTTGCAGTACGGACATGGGACTCGAAACGGCGGCTGGGTACAGGGGCGAGATTATATCAATCCTGCTATCCAGCCTATTTTTGACAAAATCGCAAATAACGCATGGAAGGAGGTTACTAAGCTATGAGTACGACAATTGACGAAAGAGTCGTTGAAATGCGATTCGATAACAAGCAGTTTGAGCAGAATGTTCAGACCAGTATATCGACAATTGAAAAGCTCGAAAAAAGCTTAAATCTCAAAGGTGCCTCCAAAGGATTGGAAGATGTGAATGCCGCAGCCAAAAACTGCAACATGACTCCGCTTTCCAACGCAGTTGAGACGGTAAAGATGCGGTTCTCAGCGTTGGAAGTCATGGCAGTTACGGCTCTGGCAAACATCACAAATTCAGCGTTAAATGCTGGTAAAAATATTGTTTCTGCACTGACGATCGATCCGATTAAGACGGGATTTCAGGAGTACGAAACACAAATCAATGCAGTTCAGACTATTCTTGCCAATACACAGAGTAAAGGGACAACGATTGATCAGGTAAATGCGGCTCTTGATGAGCTGAACAAATATGCCGACCAGACGATTTACAATTTTACGGAAATGACCCGTAATATTGGTACTTTCACAGCGGCCGGCGTTGATTTGGATAAATCAGTAACCTCGATTAAAGGTATTGCAAACTTAGCGGCTGCTTCAGGTTCTAACGCTTATCAGGCCAGTACCGCTATGTATCAGCTTTCGCAGGCGATTGCAGCAGGTAAGGTTAGTTTGCAGGACTGGAACTCCGTTGTGAATGCGGGAATGGGCGGTCAGCTATTCCAGGATGCTTTAAAGAGAACGGCCGAACACTTTGGCGTGAATATGGACGCCATGATTGAGAAGTACGGTTCATTCCGAGCATCTCTAACCGAAGGCGGATGGCTGACAACCGAGGTTCTGACCGAAACTTTGACGCAGTTGTCCGGGGCTTATTCGGAGGCGGACCTCATTGCACAGGGATATACCGAAGAACAGGCTAAAGAGATTACAGAACTGGCTCAAACAGCATTGGACGCAGCCACTAAGGTAAAGACATTCACGCAGTTATGGGACACTCTGAAAGAATCAGTTCAATCTGGCTGGACGCAAAGCTGGGAGATTATTATTGGTGACTTCGAAGAAGCAAAAGAACTTTTAACCGAGGTCAGCAATTCTCTTGGCAACATGGTAAATGCTTCTGCCGAAGCAAGAAACAAGATGTTGCAGGACTGGAAAGACCTTGGCGGTCGAACCGCCTTGATCGAATCGGTAAGAAACGCCTTTGAAGGTTTGGCAGGAGTAATAAAGCCTATCCGAGAGGCGTTTAAGGAAGTCTTTCCACCGATGACAGGAGAGCAACTTTACAATCTTACCGTCGGATTGCAGGAACTCACAGAAAAATTCAAAATAGGTGAAGAAACGGCGAATAACCTGAAGAGAACATTCAAAGGGGTATTCGCTTTATTTGATATCGGGCTTCAGGGTGTCAAAGCACTGGTTGGCGGATTTGCCGACCTGATTGGTTATGTGGCTCCGGCCGGAGATGGGATTCTTGGTTTTACAGCCAGCATTGGAGATTTCATTGTTGGTATTGATGAAGCCATTAAATCTTCCGATGCCTTTAACAAAGCTATCGAGGGAATCGGAGATTTTCTGAAACCAATTGCAGATGGAGTAAAGACCTTTGTAAAAACAGTCGCCGATGCTTTCAGCGAGTTTGCGAATGTTGATACCAGTGGTCTCGATAATTTTGCGGATAAGGTACAGACCCGATTTGAACCGTTTGTAAAATTGGGCGAACTGGTAAAGAAGGCGTTTGAGGGTATTATTGGGATTGTCGAGAAGGCAGCTCCAGTTTTATCAAAGCTCGGTTCTATTGTCGCAAATGCGTTTGGAAACCTTGGGGAAGCAATTCTCACAGCATTTGATACTGCAAGTTTTGACCCGATTTTAGACTTGATCAATACTGGATTGTTTTCTGCAATTCTAATTGGAGTGAAAAAGTTCATTGATTCTCTATCGGAAATCACAGAAAACGGCGGCGGAATTCTTGGTTCGTTCAAAGATATTTTGGATGGGGTTAAGGGAAGCCTCGAAGCATGGCAGTCGAGTCTAAAGGCTGGGACTCTTCTGAAAATTGCCGGCGCTATGGCAATTCTGACCGCAGCGATTGTAGCATTGTCTCTGGTTGATTCCGAGAAGCTAAATGCATCCTTGGGGGCTTTGAGTGTTCTGTTCGTCGAACTGCTTGGCTCTATGGCCATCTTTGAAAAGATAATGAACGGAGCAGCAATCAAGGGAATGGGACAGTTGACCATTGCGATGATTGGGATGTCTACTGCTGTTCTTATTCTTGCGGGTGCAGTTCAAAAATTATCTGGTTTGGATTGGGATGAGCTTCTGAAAGGATTAGTCGGTGTTGCTGGGTTATCCGCTATTTTAGTAGCATCTGCAACAGCACTTTCCAAAACATCGAAAGGGTTGATAAGAGGTTCTGCTGGTTTAGTAGTATTTGCAGCAGCGATTCGAGTCCTTGTAGGAGCAGTTGAAGATTTAGGAGCTTTGGATGTAGGCTCTTTGGCTAAAGGTCTAATCGGAGTCGGCGTTCTTTGCACAGAACTGGCATTGTTCCTGAAGGCTACGGATTTGGATGGAATGGGTGTTCTGAAAGGAACAGGGTTGGTTCTTCTTGCGGCATCCATCAATATTCTGGCGGACGCAGTTGGCGCATTTGGTGCTTTGGATATTTCCAGTCTTTTGAAGGGACTATCTGCGGTTGCAGTAGTTCTTACCGAGCTGGCGGTATTCACCAAAGTGACAGCAAACGCAAAACATGTAATTTCCACCGCTACAGCGATGACGATTCTTGGAGCAGCCATGCTCGTGTTTGGCGAAGCTGTAGAAAAGATGGGGAACTTGTCCTGGGGAGAGATTGGACGAGGGCTTACTACAATGGCTGGTTCTCTGGCAGCGGTGACGGTTGCGATGAATCTTCTTCCAAATGGAATGATATCGAAAGCAACTGGAATGATAGAAGTCGGTGCGGCATTACTCATCATCGGCGAAGCAGTCCGAAATATGGGTGGAATGTCCTGGGATGAAATCGCCAGAGGATTAGTAACCCTTGCAGGTTCCATGACCATTCTTGTTGTGGCGCTTAATGCGATGAAGACTGCACTTCCGGGTGCGGCAGCAGTTCTTACGGTGTCCGCTGCGTTAGCGATATTTACCCCAGTTCTAAAGTCGTTGGGAAATATGTCCTGGGAGAGCATTGCTAAAGGATTGGTGGCACTGGCTGGTTCTTTCACTGTTCTCGGCGTTGCAGGAGTTGCATTAGGACCATTGACCCCAGCTATTTTAGGACTTTCGGCCGCCATTGCTGTATTGGGAGTGGGATGTCTGGCCGCAGGCGCAGGTATTCTTGCATTTTCTACTGGACTTTCTGCTTTGGCAGTATCTGGAGCAGCAGGAGCAGCGTCTCTCGTGGTGGCAGTATCCAGTATTCTTAGTCTGATTCCGCTCCTGTTCGAATCAATCGGAGAAGGAATCCTTTCTCTAGCAGGAGTAATCGCAAATGGTGGACCAGCTATTGCCGAGGCATTTACAGTATTGGTGCTCGCCGCAGTCGAGGCTCTAGTTACGGCTGTGCCAGCGGTCGTGGATGGGCTATTTGTCTTGATTGACAGTGTCCTTTCGGCTCTGGTCGAACATACGCCGACTATCGTGGAGCAGCTATTTGATATTCTGATTGGTATTATTCAGGCTATCACGACGAAACTGCCGGAATTGATTAAGGCCGGAGTAGAGTTACTGATGGCTTTCTTTGACGGGGTAATCGACGCCTTGAGTGGCATTGATGTGAATGTACTCATCAAAGGAATCGCCGGAATTGGTTTGCTTTCAGCGATTATGCTTGCTCTCAGTGCTGTTGCCTCCTTGGTGCCTGGAGCTATGCTTGGCGTTCTTGGAATGGGTGCAGTCATCGCGGAATTGGCATTGGTTCTGGCGGCTGTTGGAGCTCTGGCTCAGATTCCTGGGTTGGAATGGCTTATCGGCGAGGGCGGAAATCTTCTTCAGGGAATCGGTACTGCGATTGGCAAATTTGTCGGTGGCATTGTTGGCGGTTTCATGTCTGGAGTCTCCAATCAGTTCCCTCAAATTGGCGCAGACCTTTCTGCATTTATGACGAATGTGCAGCCATTTATCGAAGGAGCCACACAGCTTAACCCTTCCATGCTGGATGGTGTGAAAGCGTTGGCGGAAACAATCCTTATTCTAACCGCTGCTGATATTCTGAACGGATTGACTTCCTGGCTTACTGGCGGATCTTCTCTGAGCGACTTTGCTACCCAACTTGTTCCCTTCGGTGAAGCTATGCGTGATTTTTCCATCGCCATTGCTGGTATGGATGGGGAATTAGTAGCAAATGCGGCCACCGCCGGAAGGACGCTTGCGGAGATGGCGGCAACTCTTCCTAATTCTGGAGGGGTTATCGGATTCTTTACAGGCGAAAATGATATGAGTGCTTTCGGCGCCCAGCTTATTCCATTTGGCGAAGCGATGATGGGGTTTGCAAATGCCGTAAGAGGACTGGATGCAGATACCGTTACAAATGCTGCTACCGCAGGAAAGGCCATGGCTGAAATGGCGACCACAATTCCGAATTCCGGAGGCGTGGTAGGATTCTTTGCTGGTGAAAATGATATGGACGCTTTTGGCGAGCAGCTTGTGCCGTTTGGTAAAGCAATGATGCTATTCTCTCAGGCTGTAAAGGGTCTGGATGCGAATGTGATCGTGGAATCTGCTACAGCGGGAAAAGCTTTGATCGAATTGGCAAATACGGTTCCAAACAGTGGAGGTGTCGTTGGCTTCTTTACTGGAGAGAACGACATGGATACGTTCGGGGAAAAGCTGGTGCCGTTCGGTAAAGCGATGAAATCCTATTCTGACGCAATTGCAGGCATTGATGTGGAGGCTGTTACGAATTCTGCAACGGCTGGCAAAGCAGTGGTTGAATTGGCAAATACATTACCGAATACGGGTGGATTGGTAAGCTGGTTTACCGGAGACAACGATATTGCAGCCTTTGGTACGAGCCTGGTTTCCTTTGGTAAGAGCTTCGCACAATACTCCGACTATATGAAGGATGTGGATGCGAATATCGTTACTACCACGACCAATGCTGCGACATCCATTGTTGAGCTTCAGAAAAGTCTTCCCAAAGAAGGTGGATGGTTCTCTGATGATATGACACTTGCCAGCTTCGGCAGCGATATGGCTTCGTTCGGAGCTCATTTCAGCAATTATTACAACAGCATCAGCGGTATTGATACGACATTGCTGTCCGGAGTAATTACCCAGACAAATCGGCTTGTAAGTATGGCAAATGGGATGGTTGGTCTGGATACAAGCGGTATGACTTCTTTCAGTTCCGCATTGACAACACTTGGTGAAACTGGTGTGACCGGATTTATCAATGCGTTCAATAATGCAGAATCGAAAGTAACGGCTGCGGCTTCGAGTATGTTGTCATCCTTCATCAATGGAGCAAATGCAAAGAAATCCGAACTGACAACAACGTTCACCACGCTGGTTCAGGCTGTATTGACAGCTATCAATGGAAAACAGGGCGAGTTCCAGACCAGTGGTTCCACACTTATGGTTAAGTTTATAGCCGGAGTACGATCTCAGGATAGTCCTTCCAGAACAACCTTTACCAATATCGTTAGCGGTTGTTTGACTGCAATACGAAATAAGTATGGGGAATTTACATCGACCGGAACCCAGACCATGGTGAAGCTGATTGCTGGTGTCAGATCACAGGACAGCAGTGCGCGGATGGCATTCACAACCATTATCAGTGCTTGTCTCACTGTAATTAAAAATAAGTATGCAGAATTTACTTCGACGGGTAGAGAGTGCATGGTTAAGTTTATTGCTGGTGTGAGAAGCAAGGATAGTGAACTCCGAACCGCATTTACAACCACGTTGAGTGGTTCCATAACTGCTATCAAAGATTATTATAGCCAGTTCAAATCTGCTGGTTCATATCTGGTTGACGGTTTCTGTGATGGTATCAGTGAAAATACTTGGAAAGCAGAAGCAAAAGCGAGAGCCATGGCAGCAGCAGCCGCAGAAGCGGCAGAAGATGAATTGGATGAGCATTCCCCTTCTAAACGCTTCTATGGAATCGGTAACTTTGCGGGAGTCGGCTTCATAAATGCGTTGATTGACAATGTCTCCAAGGCTGGAAAAGCTGGACAGGAAATTGCCAGATCCTCTATTGACGGACTGAATGACATCATTTCCAGAATTGCAGATTATGTGGACGCGGATATGGATGTCCAGCCTACTATTCGACCGGTTCTTGATCTGTCTGCTGTGGAAGCAGGGACTGGAAGGCTGAATACTCTGTTTAGCAGAAATCAGGCATTGTCCGTCAGCACTGGAATGAATGACCGGGTTTCCGAGATGGAAGTTCAAAATGGAGAAAGTTCTCCTACTGGAAATACCTATCAATTCACGCAAAACAATTATTCGCCTAAGGCTCTGTCGAGAATTGATATTTATCGGCAGACAAAGAATCAATTTTCGGCGATGAAAGGGCTGGTGGGTAACACATGATTAGAGCGGTAACTGTAACTAATTATTTGGGCGAATCAAAGAGATTTGAATTAGCGTTCCCGGAGGAATCCGGGTTCGCTGTTCAATCTATCAGTGGATTGGGGCCGAGCAAAGCAGATATTAACACGACAGAAATCTCTACAAATGACGGTTCACTATATAATTCAGCAAGAGTAAATTCCAGAAATATTGTCATGTCTTTGAAATTGATGTTTAATCCGCAGATCGAAGACACTAGACATGACTCCTACAAATATTTTCCGATAAAGAAGAGAGTAACACTTCTCATTGAGACGGATAATCGTATTTGTGAGACCTATGGCTATGTGGAATCGAATGAGCCGGATATTTTCAGCAGTGACGAGACAACGCAGATTTCCATCGTGTGTCCCGATCCTTATTTTTATTCTGCTGGTCCGGATGGAACCAACACAACGATTTTCTATGGGGTAGAACCTCTGTTTGAGTTTGCTTTTTCCAATGAATCTTTGACTGAATCTCTGATTGAATTCGGCGAGATCAAGAACGAAACCGAGCAGACAGTTTATTATTCTGGCGATGCTGAGATTGGGGTTGTAATTACCATCCATGCGATCGGAAACGTGAAAAATATTACGATTTACAATACCGGAACGAGAGAGGTAATGCGTATTGATACTGATAAATTGGAGCAGCTAACGGGTTCCGGAATGGTTGCCGGCGATGAAATCATCATCTCCACCATTAAAGGGGATAAATCAATTACGCTTCTCCGAAACGGTATCTACACCAATATTTTAAACTGCCTTGATAAAGATTCTGACTGGTTTCAGCTTTCTAAAGGTGATAATATTTTCGCTTATGTGGTAGAAGAAGGAACAACCAATGTGCAGTTTAAGATTGAAAATAGAACAGCGTTTGAGGGGGTATAGTTATGGAATTGATTGTTCTGGACACTTCTCTGAAAATGCTTTCTGTGCTTGATACTTTTGAGTCGCTGATATGGACGGAGCGGTACTCAGCCTATGGAGATTTTGAGGTATATACGAGTATCAATGATTCTGTTCTTGAAATCCTGAAAGATGACTACTATCTCTGGCTGAAAGAATCTGACCAGGCCATGATTGTCGAGGATAGAAAGATTGAGTCCGATGCTGAAAACGGAAACCACTTCACGGTCACTGGAAGGTCGTTGGAATCCATTCTGGAGCGCCGTATCATTTGGAAGCAGACGATTCTGAGCGGAAACTTTCAAAATGGAATCAAAAAGCTGCTGGACGAGAACATCATTAGTCCTTCCGATGCTTCCCGAAAGGTGGAAGGACTGATATTTGAGGCATCCACGGACCCAGCGATTACCGGACTGACGGTAGATGCACAGTTTACCGGAGACAATCTGTATGATGCCATTAAAAAACTGTGCGATTCCAAAAATGTCGGTTTCCGAATCAAGCTGTCCGATGATAACAAGTTTGTCTTTAAGCTCTATGCTGGCGCAGACCGTTCTTATGATCAGTTTACGAATCCATACGTAATCTTTTCTCCCAAATTTGAGAATGTAATCAATACCAATTATCTGGAATCAAAGAAGACTTTGAAAACCGTTACTTTGGTTGCTGGAGAGGGAGAGGGAGCCGATCGGAGGACTACAACTGTAGCTTGTGCATCTGGTGCCGGAACGGGTTTGAATCGAAGGGAACTTTACACGGATGCCAGGGATGTTTCTTCGACCGTGGATAATGAAACGTTGACGGACGCCGAGTATAACGCACAGCTTTCTCAAAGAGGTCTGGAGAATCTGGCCGAAAATATCGCAACTAAAACCTTTGAGGGTAAAGTTGAAACAACGAGGATGTACCGATATGGAGAAGACTTCTTCTTGGGAGATATGGTGCAGATTGTGAATGAATATGGCATTGAAGGAAAAGCCCGTGTCACAGAATTTATTCGATCCCAGAGCAAAGAAGGGCTCGATTCGTATCCGACATTCGTTACTGTAGAATAGCAGGAAAGGGGTGAAGAAAAATGAGTGTCACTTATGGGTTCTATAACTCAAAGAACAAAGACCGGCGATACGACGCCATTCAAATGTCCAGTATTTTTGACGGGATCATTCGTGACGGCATTTTGCAGCATGTCGGGACTGCTATGATGGTGAACGCATCTACCGGCATGATGGTGAATGTCGGAATCGGGCGAGCGTGGTTCAATCATACTTGGACACTAAATGATGCCTTACTTCCGTTGTCTGTACCAGAATCGGAAGTGATTCTAAACCGAATTGACGCAGTTGTTTTGGAAGTAGATTCAAGGGAATCGATTCGTGCAAATGCAATCAAAATCATCAAAGGCACGCCGGCCACCAATCCGGTGAAACCAACGATGATTAGCACAAATGACCGTTGGCAGTATCCATTAGCGTATATTCGGGTGAATTCCGGGGTTACTTCCATTCGCCAGGCAGACATTACAAATGCGGTTGGTACATCGGAGTGTCCGTTCGTGACGGCTCCATTGGAGATGATGTCCATCGATGCCTTGGTTGCGCAGTGGAAAGACCAGTGGGATGCCTTCTATGAAAAAGAGACATCCGATATGGAAGCCACAAATGCCTTCTGGAAAGAGCAGTGGACAACATGGTTTAACGCCCAGACGGAAGAAATCCAGCAATCTTATCTGGAATGGGAAAAACAGTGGGATGACTGGTATGCCGCTCAGACGGCGGATATGCAGGAGACAAACGTCTATTGGAAACAGTTGTGGGCGTCCTGGTTTAACGAGTATACAAATGACAATACATCCGAAATGGCTGCGTGGAGAGAAAATGCTCAGGCATTGTTTGATGAGTGGTTCCAGCAGTTGAAGGATACTCTTTCGGAAGATGTGGAAGCGAACCTGGCAAACCAGATATTGGAGTTGCAGGAAAGGACGAAGGTTCTGGAAGAAATTGTAGATGGAATTCGGACGGAATTTACCGTGTACAACAAGCTTTATGACAATGGATACGAGAATTACGACAATCTTCTCGATTCATCCGAAGGAACTATTATCGACAGTAACGTGGACCCGATTGTGGCTCGTGCATATTCCAGCTCCTTGATTCTGGATAGCAATGGACAGCCTATCGATGGCCGCGTTATTTTTTGTATTAAGTAAAAGGAGGACATGTCAAAAATGAAAATTACGGATTACGAGAAAGTCCAAACGTTGGATTCGAGCAATATTGTATTGATCGATGGAAACAATGGGACAAAAACCATCCTTGTAAGCGATCTCGCAAAGGCTTTGGTTAAGCTTCTCAGTTCTCAGGACTTTATTTCCGGAGTTAATCTGTCGGAGCTTACGCAGATTAACGCGCTGACAGCAGATGACAAACTGCTGATTGGAACGGCTGAGGGAAACAAAGCCATTGGTGCAGACGATTCACTCTTTGCGATTCTGGACGCTTTCATTCCGAAGGAGCAGCGTCGGATGATTTACAGAGGGAAGAATCTTGGTGCTGTTGTGACTGAAGAGCAGAAGGCCAACATTAAGAATGGGACTTTTAAGGGTTTCTTCCTTGGCGATTATTGGACTATCGGCAGCTATACTTGGAGGATTGTGGATTTCGATTACTGGTATAACTGCGGCGATACAGCATTCACTACCCCTCATCTGGTTATTATGCCGGATAAACCGCTTTACAACGCACAGATGAACGAGACAAACATCACAACCGGCGGGTACGTTGGTTCTAAAATGTACACTGAAAATCTGGCACAGGCAAAGACGTTGGCGGCAAGCGCGTTTGGCGATTTGATTCTCACCCATCGCGAACATTTGACAAATGCAGTCACAAACGGATATCCGTCTGGTGGGTCTTGGTATGATTCGACATTGGAACTTCCTAATGAGATTATGATGTACGGAAGCTTAGTGTTTACACCGGCAGGAGATGGGACAACGATTGTAAATCGTTATACGACTGGAAAGACACAGCTTGCTTTGTTTACAGTAGTCCCGAAACTGATTTCGAACAGACAGACTTTCTGGCTCAGAGATGTCGTTTCTTCGGCTAGTTTCGCTGATGTGGGCGGCTATGGCAATACGAACTACTACAACGCTTCGTACTCTGGTGGAGTTCGTCCGGTCTTCGCTATTGGTTAGTCTGAATCCAGGGGCCTTGTGCCCCGTGAAAAAACCGTACACAGGTGACAACTATTTGTGTTATAAAGAGAAAAAATCTAAAGAAAGGCGAGAATCAAAATGGGTGATAAGATTTATAAAATTACTCTGACCGATGGTACAGTCATTAACGATTTGAAGTTGAATGGAAATAATTTTATTTCTTCAACTGAAATTGAAGAGTCGGTCTTTGACGGCAATCTTCTGACTGTAACGATTAACGACGGCGAGAAGGATGAAATCCATACTAATATGGAACTGGTTCAGATTTCCAAAGTAGGTTCGTCATACTGGTTTGTACTTCGGGATATTCCCGAAACTGAGCTGGCATTTATCAAGATGCAGTCGGATATCGAATATGTTGCCATGATGTCCGAAATTGAACTGTAAGGGAGGATCATAGAAATGGCAGAACATAGCAAAAATTACGATAAAGTAAAGCGGTACTACAATATGGGTATGTGGAACGAAACCCGTGTTCGTAACGCGGTAAAAATGAATTGGATTACAGAAGAGGAATTCAAAGAAATCACAGATAAGGAATATGCATGAGTGTCCTTGTAAGTGATCGAACTGAATCCAAATTCGAGGCAATTACATATTCAATCGAATTACACGATATGTTAATTGACCTTATGCAGCGTAGTTTCGGAGTAAAAGATCTGGATCAGCTTGTCCGTGTAAGATATGCTCACGGAAAGGATGCAACAGAGGACTTTTCAAAATATAGATATTTGATGCTGAACTATAAAAATCGTATTGATCAGTTGGCCTCCATGCTAACCAGCAATGTCCGAGCGGCAAATTCTATTTATCCGACTACGCTGCATGAATATGAGAAAAGAAGAGATTATCAGAATACAGCCATAGTAAACTGCGAGCAACTCTTGAACGAGCTGCAACGAATCGTTGAGATATTCGAAGTGGACGTTAATCTCTACAGTCGCTATGTTAAAGCTATCGACCGAGAAATCGGATTGATAAAGAAGTGGCGTCAACGAGATAACCGAATCAAGTCACAGTTAAGAGGGTAATGTCTAATTATGCGTCGTTTCTTCGGCTAATTTCGCTAATGTGAACAACAATGGCAATACGAACTACAACAACGCTTCGAACTCTAATGGAGTTCGTCCGGATTCTCTGCCTAACCAACAGAGAAGGAGACATTGTCCTTTCCGAATGGATAAATAGCAAAGCCGGACGCAATTTACTACGGTAAGTATTGCTATCACGGTGAATGATTTATGAACTACGAGGAGATTATCTGTGACGCCAATAACTTGTATAGGGCTTACAAGGTTTCTGTCAAAACCAGCAAATGGAAAGAGACTACACAGAAATTCATGATGAACTTTCTTCGGTATATCTTTTCCATTCAAGAGGACCTGATGAATCGGACCCTTCAAAATGGACCGACGCAGGAATTTACGCTGTTTGAGAGAGGCCGAGTAAGACCTATTACAAGTATTCAAATTCGGGATCGCATTATTCGGCATGTCTTATGCGATGAAGTTTTGCTTCCAGAAGTGAAGAAGCATATTATCTACGACAATTGCGCCTCGATTAAAGGAAGAGGTATCTCCCACCAACGGGACAGGTTCGAAGTTCATCTCCGTAAATACTATCGGTTGTATGGAAATGAAGGGTGGATATTGTTCGGTGACTTTTCCAAGTTTTACGACAATATTATTCATGAGATTGCTAAACGGGAACTCTTAAAGCTGTTTAATGACGATGAATTTATTGACTGGCTGTTGACACAGATTTTTGATGGATTCAAAATCGATGTTTCTTATATGACGGATGAAGAATACGCCAGATGTATGTCCGATACTTTCAACAAGCTGGAGTATAGGAAAATTCCGGAATCCACACTGACAGGCGAAAAGTGGATGGAGAAGTCGGTAAACATTGGCGACCAGCTATCTCAGGTAATTGGGATTTATTATCCGTACCGGATTGACAATTACGTCAAGTATGTACGGAGTCAGAAGTTCTATGGAAGATACATGGATGACTGGTACATCATGAATCCGAGTAAAGAGGAATTGTTGGATTTGCTCGATAATATTCATCGGATTGCAGAAGGGTATGGAATCCATATCAATAAGAAGAAAACTCGTATTGTGAAGATTTCCAGCACTTATAAATTTCTGCAAATCAAATATAGCTTAACGGATTCCGGAAAGATAATCAAACGAATCAATTCAAAGCGGGTTACTACGATGCGAAGAAAGCTCAAGAAGCTCGCTGTCAAGGTGAAGAATGAGGAGATTTCGTATGAAAATGTAGAGAACATGTTTCGAGGCTGGATGGGAGGCTTCTATAAGCTTTTATCCAGGGAGCAAAGGAAAAACTTAATAGGTCTCTATGAAGATTTGTTTGAAAAATCGATTACGATTGTCAACAAAAAGATCGTTGTAACCGACAAAATCAAATAAATATTGGAGGATGCTAAAATGGAGCCATGGTTTCAAATGGTAGCAACAATTGTTTGCGCCGTCATAGCTTCTTCTGGGTTTTGGGCGTATATCCAGAAACGAGGCGAAAAGAAAGATGTAAAAACTCAAATGCTCATCGGATTAGCGCATGACCGGATTGTGTATCTTGGAATGTGTTATATCGAACGAGGATGGATCACTCAAGACGAGTATGAAAACCTCAATGATTACCTTTATAAACCTTATGAAAAAATGGGTGGGAATGGTTCGGCACAGAAAATCATGCTGGAAGTCAATAAACTTCCCATCCACAAATCGACATATGTTGAAGAAAATTAGTAGGAGGAAAAATCATGATGGAACAGATTATGAATTATGTGCAGCCGGAACTGATCGTCGTGGCGATTGTCCTGTACTTCTGTGGTATGGGTCTGAAACAGACGCAGACAATTAAGGACAAGTATATTCCGCTGATTCTCGGTGCTTCTGGCATCGTCCTTTGTGGGATTTGGGTTCTGGCAACGTGTCCACTGGGGAACGGTCAGGAGATTGCAATGGCTATATTTACGGCAATCGTTCAGGGAATTTTAATGGCGGGCCTCAGTACCTATGTGAATCAAATTATTAAACAGGCAAATAAAGACGAGTAACTGGAGCGGGCAACCGTTCTTTTTTTTATGTCTCAAAAAGAGAGGATGAGAGAATATGGCTATTAACAAAGTAATCTACGGTGGAAAGACATTGATCGATTTGACCGGCGATACCGTAACTGCTGATAAGATTCTTTCCGGCTTTACCGCCCATGACAAGGGGGGGAAGTCAATCACAGGTACTTGTGAATACGATGTAGATTCTTCCGATGCGACGGCTGCTGTTGCTGAAATCCTTCAGGGAAAGACCGCGTACGTACGAGGTCAGAAACTGACGGGAACCATGAAGAATAACGGAGCGGTGACTGGAACGATTTCTGCTAAGGATGAAGAGTACACCATTCCGCAGGGACACCATGACGGTTCTGGTAAAGTTGGTATTGCGGCATCAGAAAAAGAGAAACTTATTCCAGACAACATTCGGGAAGGTATTACCTTGCTGGGTGTAGAAGGCGCCATGTCTGGTACAGAAGATGCCAAACCCCAGGCAAAGACAGTAACACCTTCGACGGAATCGCAAACAATCCTTCCGGATTCTGATGACGGATACAATTATTTGTCTCAGGTTACGGTTGAAGCAATCCCATACAATGAGAGTGAAAATCCCGCTGGAGGTACTACGGTAACTATCGGGTAGGAGGGAGGCTTAAATGGCTACAAGTAAAGTCGTTTACAGCGGCAGAACCCTCATAGACCTGACTGGGGATACCGTAACTGAAGAATCTCTATTACGTGGTTATACTGCTCATAAAGCGGACGGAACGTTGATAACGGGAACGGCCTTTGATGGTTATCCGAATGAGTTTACATTCTTGGATGTTCTGGAAGACTCGAACGGACATGCAATACAGGATTCTTCAGAGGATGTTCTTTATGGGCGGACTGTATATCGCAAAGCAAGAAATAATGTGATATTTGATTCGTACGGAGACATCATAGAAGATAGTTCTATCGTATAAACGGATCATGAGTTAGATGTAAATCAGAGTGGAAAAAGGTGTAGAAATGTCGTTTACTTCTTGAGCATTCCTACACCTTTTCTATTCAGCCATTGAAAATACTGGGTTTTTTGTTTCTATTATAGAAACTTACTAGACAAGAGATTTGTCAAAAATCCAGTAAAATCAATACTTTTAGAAGTGGTTAGGAGTGGGTAAAAGCAGGGAAATGTAGGTAACTTGTACATTATTCCTGCACCATTCCTATATCTATATTCCTACACTTTGTTAAGCGTCCGAACCCTTTTCTGGCTCAGAGATGTCGTTTCTTCGGCTGCTTTCGCTGGTGTAGGAACCAATGGTAATACGCACCACTCAGACGCTTCGAATCCTAATGGGGTTCGTCCGGTCTACAAGCTATTTTATTTTTTCAATCTCTTCTCGCAACCAATCAAATTCTCTAGCCGTATAGACCTTTTCCGTAATATCCGTGATCTTATGTCCCACCATATATTTGATGGCGTACTCATCCACGCCATATTTTTTTGCCATCGTGACGAAATGTTTTCTGCCATCGTGCGGACGGTGTTCAGGGTTTAGATTAAGCTCGTCACGAATGCGGCTAAATACTCTTTGATAGCGGTTATAGGTAAGCTTGATATTTTTCTGTCGGCTATCTGGATCGACATAGTTAAAAAGATATTTGCTTCCTAGCTTTTCGGCTTCTCTATATTTTCGTTCCACAAGGGATTGAATTCTGGGATGGATAGGTACGGTTCGGTCTTCGCCGGCTTCTGTTTTCATGCCACCAGTAAAGATCCATTTCGATAAATCAACATTGCTCAGTTCAATCAATCCCAATTCCTGTGGTCTCCAACCAGAATAACATTGAATCAGAAGAACATCAACACAATATTTATCATCAACATGTTCCCAAAGTAACTTCATTTCATCGTCGGAGAATGGAATGTGTTCCTTCTTGACGGTCTGAATTTCTTTGATGGTTTCATCAGTCAAGGTAAAAGTTCGAGCGTAATTCTGTTTGACAATTTCATATTCCAAAGCATAATCCAGCATCAGGTTGAATAGAGACTTGATTTTGTTCTTCATGGAAGCGCTCGGTTTCTGCTCTTTTCCCTTTACGATGGCGACGCCCTCATCCATACAGCCTTTCACATGGCGAGCTCGGATATCCATAACTCGCATATCATAGACAGACGAACAATACGCCCATGCAGAGTCTACGGCTCTTGCACTGGAATCATTCTTCAAAGTCTTGAAATATTCTTCGGTCCACTTTTCATACAGTTCTTTTGCTGTGATAGCGGGTTCCAAATCATATGGATTCTTATTGTACTCTACCAAGGCTGCATACGCATCGTTATAGGTTGGAAAATAAGATTCCGGCTTTAGTGGCTTGCAGATCGGCTTTCCCTCTGGCGTTTTTCCAACTGTAACCATGGCCCGAAAAGGGTTTCTTAGATTCCGGTTCTTAATTTCACTGATCTGTCCAAACCCATTAGGGAGCCGTCTCCGTTTGTTATTTTTACTTCGAGGCTTCCTAGGTCTGACATCTGGCTGCATGGGATAACCACAATGGGGGCAGAATGTCGCCTTGTCGCTTACCTGCAACTCACATTCAGGGCATTTTATCAACATGCTTCATACCTCCTCAATACCTTTGTAAAACGAGATTTTCCGTGTGGCAAGGTTGATTTATCATCAGTAATCATATATGATGGTGTAGGAATTGTCAACTCCTACACTAAACTTTTTAAAGGGATGGGTATATGGTTAGTGATGAAAAATTAACCTGTCGGAACTGCGGGGCAAGGGTGAAACGGTATGATAACGTGTCGAGAATTGTGCGAACAAAAGGAAGAAAAACATCATGGGTAAAGGTGGAACGGTTTCGTTGCCCTGTTTGCGGACAGATACATAGGGAATTGCCGGATTATATTTTTCCATACAAACAGTACGAAGCCGAGGTAATTCGTGGCGTTCTGGAAGGATTTATTACTTGCGAAACATATGGATATGAGGATTACCCTTGTGAAATGACGATGATTCGATGGAGGAATTCGCAGGAATTACAACTCCTTTTGTGAAAGATAAAACGAAAGGAGATTCATAATGTCAAAAGAGGAAAAGCACTTACAGACTAAAATTCGAATATTTGAGGATATGCTTTTACGATGTAAGAATTTTGGTCAAGCAGAAGCGATTCAAATCGAATTGACAAGAATGAGAGCAAAATTACAAAAATTATATTTCAAGAGAATGGAGTCCTAACAAGGGCTCTTTCTTTTTGTCGTTTTGCCACTGAGGTTGTTTTAACAAATTGCGGTTCCTATCCTAGAATAGCCGTTGAAAGGAGGTAACAGCCAATGGAAGAAATGATATTTGCACCGGGCTCCGTTCCGGTAGCGGTCGTCGCCAGAGTATACGGGAAAGATGCTTCCTGGGTTCGAGCCGGTATTATATCCGGATGGCTTCCCATTGGAAAAGCGACTAGAAACGGAAAGTTGATTACCAATATCGAAGAGATGAATTCGAAGTACGGACGCATCAACTTTTATATTTCTCCAAAGCGGCTCTGGGAAGAAACCGGATATTTATGGAAAGGAGAGAAACGTTAATATGGCAACAACGATTCGTCCAGAATTATCCGAGAAAAACCCATATTGGATTGAGCGTCACCGGTACTATGAATTGAAGCATTTCTGCCTACAGTATCCGATATGGAAGAAAGCATATGCCGCTCTGGATGGGCTTAGCCGCCGGCCTGCTGATATGGAGATATTCTCAAGAAACAGAACGACTGGCGATCCGACAGCTCGATGTGCAGAAGCTCGATCTTACTATTTGGATCGTATGAAAACGATCGAGCAAACGGCGATTGCGACAGATGCGGAACTATCCAATTATATTTTAAAAGGCGTAACCGAAGGTTGGTCTTATGACATTCTGAAAGCTAGATCAAATATCCCATGCTGTAAGGATGTTTACTACAACTTGTACAGACGGTTCTTCTGGTTACTGAATAAAGCGAGGGATTGAAATGAAGATTGTAGACATAGCAGTCAAGAAAGTCTATCGCTTCAACTGTCCGAATTGTCAGAGCCGATTGGAGGCAGACAGCAAAGAGGTGGTGGACATCGGAGGAAAGGTATGTAAATTCCATTGTCCTGTATGTCGAAAAGAGCGGTATATTGCCTGGTCCGACATGAGAAAGAAAATTGTGTATGAGGGCGAGGGAACGCAGAAATAACATCTTTAAAGACTGAGCCAGCAATGGCTCTTTCTTTTTTATCCTAGGATAAAACACAGTACCAAGGTATCCGAAAGACATGCTATGTTGATATGTGAAAAAATCCCGGGTAGAAAATTTGGAAAAATGTTTTGGAAAGGCAGGATTGAATATGGAGCTCATTCTTTGCATGATTATTGGTATCATTATTGGGATTGTCTTCGGACGACAGGTATTCCGAAGGGATGTCGTTGGTTCGCTGCGGGTCGATCAATCCGATCCAGACAGCGGACCTTATTTGTTTTTGGAACTGTCCCATAAGGGAGCGGATGCGATATATAAGAAAAGATATGTGGTCTTGAAAGTCAACATCAAAAATTATATTTCGCATGAATAACAAGTCCTTTTATGGAACAGTTAATGAATTCACGAAAGGAGAACTAAAATGGGTGAAAACATCAAAGAATTGCTGAACGAGGAGATAGCAGCGGAGATTCAGGCGATATCTTCTCTGGATTCGGGTAGCGAAGAGAAATCAAAGGCTATAGAGGATCTGGCAAAGCTGTACCGTTTGAGAATCGAGGAAACCAAAAGTGAGCTGGACGCGGAGGATAAGCGAAGCCGGCGTACGTTGGAAAGTGAAGCGAGTGTCCGGGAAAACGAGATTAAGAAATCTCAGTTGGACGAGCAGATCAAGGCCGATGTGCAGGATGAGCAATATAAGCGCTCTCAGCTTGACGAACAGGTGAAAGATCGATATTTCAGACTGGGTATTGCAGCGGCAGAGCTTCTCATACCGTTGATGTTCTACGGTATCTGGATGCGGAAAGGATTTAAATTTGAGGAAACCGGAACTTATACCTCGACAACATTCAGAGGATTGTTCAATCGTTTTAGACCGACAAAGAAATAATTAACCGGTAAGAAATGAGGAGGGCGTGATATACACATGTCCTCTTCGTTTTTGCGTGATTTTTACAGACGCTATTATGGAAAGGAGATGCTACAAAGAGCTCTTTGTCTCTTGACCGTACACCGGAAGAAACCGTACAATAATAGCGGTTCTTTCGAAAAACGAAAGGAGATAATATTTATGAGCCACAAAATTATCAAACCAGAAGGTATTGAATTGATTGAGTACCTGAATAACGGATATGCGATTTGCAATCGGTGTGGAGCCGTTATGAGGCAAGCAGAAGATCCGAAGACTGGATGCGGAGTTTATATCTGTCCATCGTGTGGATTAAAGGTGGACGAAGAAGATTACGAGTATGAGTCCGATGAAGAAGTAGAATGGACGGAAGAAATGCTCGATATGGAACAAGGAGATATTCCGCCAGCCGGATGCAGAGCCTGCGGAGGACCATACCCATATTGCAAAACGTCATGTAAGCTATTTGATGACTAAAAATATTATTGAGAGAAGGTCTATGCTTTGGCATAGGCTTTTTCTTTTTGGAGAATAAATGATGCGATACCATTATGAAAAACCGGACATCTATTTATCGATGTATGGAAAAGTATATTTTTGCGATCATCCAGTCTATCATTGCTGCACTCTGTTCCAAATCGGGGAAAAGGGACTGGCAGTTATTCAACAACGATTTGATGGGAAAACGAAGAGCACCTGGTGGGGAGAAGTGGACCCATGGATTACGGATGATTTATATTTGCATCCGCATTTTAAAGAATACTTTGATATACGTTCTGGGATGGCTACGGACGGGCTTTATCCGACTGTAACAATTCGTCAGATTATGTGGGCCTTAAAAATGAAGCCTATTAAACGTGAACGATGGGAGACTGTCTTTGATAGACGCAATATTTAATCCGCAAAAATCACAGCTCCTTTTATGGAAAACTGATTATAGCGAAAGGAGTTTAAGGGTGATGGATGAAATGAAAATCAGCTCAAAATTTACACGAATGTTGCTTTCGAAATTAGCAAAAGGGGTATTACATAAAAAACTGGGATATAACGTGGATATCCAGTTAAACGAGTTGAATGCTTCAATTTCGGATGAGAAAGCACATGTGCATGTAAGTATTGATGCGGATATGAGCAAAGAAGAACTCATGAAAATTCTGAAGAAGATCGGTTTGAATTAGAAGGATTGAGCCAGCAATGGCTCTTTCTTTTTACTTCGCAAAATTTACAATTACTATTATGGAGAAACAGTTAGCTCATTGGTAGAGCGCCACATTTCCGTGGAGGTAATCAGTTCGAATCTGATACTGGTTCTCTTTTATTTTTATCTATCAGGAAAGGGGGATTTTAAGGAGGTGGTTAGAAATTTGAGCTTGGACGAATTGGAGTTGATTCTGTGCGATATGTACGAAATGGACGAATGGTTGCCGAATCCGGTGTTTGACAAGAATGGATTTGCAAAGACGAGCAATACCTTATGGGCGATTGGAGAATTTCGAAATTATGTAGCCAATCATATTTATCCCCGAACCAAAACGTCCATAAAAAATCTGGAAGAAATGGCACGATCGTTTACAGAGAAAATGGAAGAGTTTGCTTCTATGAATCGACAGAACAGTTCTATATTTACTGCCGCTAAGATAGTAGGCGAAAACATTCAAGACCTATTGTATGCCATGGAATAGGATAAAACGAAAGGAGAATTTCATGCAAAAAGCTAAAATCTCAAAAAGAGTTGGGCGACAATTATATCGCTCATCTCCAACAATTTTAACGGTAGTGGCTTCCGTTGGAGTTATCGTAACGACCATTACTGCCGTTCGAGCAACCCCCAAAGCAGTAAAACTGCTGAAAGAAGCAGAGTTGGAGAAAGGTGAAAACCTAACCAAAGTGGAAATTATCCGAGTGGCTGGACCGTCTTATATTCCTTCTGCGCTACTTGGAATTTCAACCATTGTCTGCATCTTTGGGGCAAATGCACTAAATCAAAAGAAACAGGCTTCCTTGATGAGCGCATATGTCATGCTTAACGAATCTTATAAGCAATATCGGAAGTCGGCCAAGATTGTTTATGGAGAGGACGCAGATGATAAAATCCATGTTGAAATGGCGAAAGATGCAATGGTGGCTACATACGATTGGGGCTATCAGGTCTATAACATGGATATGGATTCGGAGAGCGAGCGGTTACTTTTCTATGATCTTTCCTCGAAGAAGTATTTCAGAACCACAATGGCAGCGGTGTTAAACGCCCAGTATCACGTAAACCGAAATCTTGCTATCAGAGGTGACTGTTCATTAAATGAATATCTATCCTTCCTTGGAGTTGAAGGTATAGATGGAGGCGATGACCTCGGTTGGGATATTTCTTATATGGTTGAAGAAATGGATTGTTACTGGTTGGATTTCGATAATTATAAATCAACTTTGGAAGATGGCTTGGAGTGTATCATGATCGATACAATGACAGTCAATAAATTTGAATGATTTGTTTAAATAACTGTCACCTGTATATATGTGATATACTTTAATTTATAACGAACGAAAGGAGATCAATTATGACTTTCTATATAAACCAAGTTAATCTGCCAGAAAGCGACTGGAAACATCGATGTATAGGTTTATTTGATAATAACGAATGGGAAGGTAGAGGATCTTTTTGTGGTTATTATGGCGCAGAGTTTTACAAGAATACAACGCTTTTAGCATACGGAATTCAGCTTATAACCGGAAATGAAAGTTATGATCCAAAAGCACATTTTGATGGTGGTTTTTTTGCGGACGTAAACACATATTATGACGAAATTTGTATTGGAAGCGGTATGTGGGAAATAAAATTAGAAGCGGATAGCGAAAAAGAAGCAATAGAGATTTTTAAAGCACAAAATTGGTAATGGTATTGTATTTGATGAGGAGCCCTCTAGGGCTCTTTTTCTTTGCGCAAAAATTACAGGCTGTATTATGAAAAGGAGGCTAATGCTTTATGAAGAACAAAAATTTTATCAAGGCCATTGGTATTGCAGTTACGGTGATCGGATTTGGAGTGAGTATCCTTACCGATTGGGTAAACGAAAAGAAAATGGATGAAAAAATTGAGGAAAAGGTTAATGAGGCACTTGCCAAAAGAGACGATGAAAACGAAGAGGAGTCCTAACAAGGGCTCTTTCTTTTTAGTTTGGAGCAAGTGCTGATGAATGACGAGGTTATTCAAAAAATTCTAAATTATGCGAATGAGCATCTATTTGAACCCGGAGGAAATTGGCCTAAATCGGCTATCATGGAGCGTTCGTATGAAAGATGGGCGGTTGATGAGATTCTACTGGCCATTATGGATCATCCGATGACAGAAGCAGACCTGGTGATCGAAGGCTTCATATTGAAAATGGAGTTATTCCTTCACATGTCAGAAGAACCAACAAACAACTACATATTTCAAGTAGCAGAAAATACGGCCGAGACACTTCTCGGTCTTATTTTATAACCACAAAAATTATATTTTCGAAAGGAGAAACATCATGAAGGTATTAAGAAAGCAGGAAATCGACACAGCAAATATCCAGGTAGGAGATCAGATGGTTATTCCTCTGGCAGAGCTTGGGGAGTTTACGGCGACAGCCCACAAGGTTACGGACGAGGGCGTCATGTTTATATTTGACGATTATGTTACCCGTCGACCGATGAACAACCGAGACACAAACAAGGGTGGTTTTGAAAAGTCCGATTTGAAGAAGTGGATGGATACGGTTCTGTTTATGTCGTTTCCGGAGGAATTGCGTGACAAGATTTATAGTCTTACACTACCCACTGTTGGTCAGATTGTGGGCCATGAGGACGAATGGGATAATAAAAATCTGGAAGCGGATACCGATGAGCAGCTTCCGTTGATGAAGGAATGTAAGAATCGGATTGCTTGCTTTGAGGACCAGCTTGCATGGGGATGGCTGAGGAATGCTACAAAAGAGGAGTTTTCTTCGGCTTTTTTCGCTGGTGTGGACGGCAGTGGCAGTGCGTTCTACCCCAACGCTTCGGACTCTTATGGGGTTCGTCCGGAATTCTGGTTGGTTAAGCAGGAATCCAGGGGCCCTGTGCCCCGTGAAAACAAAGTGTCTTATAAGACTCTTAAAGGATGGAATCCAAAGAACAAGGTAACAAAAGAGTCCTTACAGGAAGAGATTTCTGAGAAAGAAAACGAGATTAAGCTTCTCAAACAGGAAATCAAAAATCTGGAAGAGAAAGAGATGTTTGCTAAAGCTGCTTCTGAGATGAAGAACCTGAAGGATCGCTTTGTAGAAGCCGGCTTTACCGAGGATGAGGCGTTTCACATGGTTCTTGAGTTATCCAAAACAGCTTTAGGAATTGGAGGAAGGAAGTAATGAAAAAAGAATTAGCCAAGAGCTTTTTGTCACTGAAAACAGCGATTAAAAAGCATAGTCCGGAAATTCTTACCGGAATTGGTATCGCAGGTATGATTACAACAACCGTTATGGCTGTACGAGCAACGCCTAAGGCACTGATTCTCATTGAAGAGAGAAAAGAGGAAATCGGAGCCGAAAAGCTTGAAGCGATGGATATGGTGAAAACAGCATGGGCGTGCTATATTCCGGCAGCGATTACAGGGACACTCTCTGTTGCCTGCCTGATTGGAGCCAGCTCAGTGAATGCTCGGAGAAATGCCGCACTTGCAACAGCATATACCTTATCCGAATCCGCACTCAAAGATTATCAGGGAAAAGTCATTGAGATGTTTGGGGAGAAGAAGAATGAGGCTGTGAAAGATGCCATTGCTAAGGATAAGGTTGAAAAGAATCCGGTAGTAACAAGAGAGGTAATCATTACAGAAAAGGGGAATACGCTCTGCTATGATGCAATTTCCGGAAGATACTTCAAAAGCGATATTGAAAAAATAAAAAAAGCAGAGTGCGAACTGAATCGGCAAATGCTGGATGATATGTATGTATCCCTGAATGACTTCTACTACGAAATTGGTCTGGACAGTGTAAAACTCGGCGACGAACTTGGGTGGAATGTCGATAGTGGATATATCGATTTATCATTCAGCTCTCAATTAGCCAGCGATGGAACTCCCTGCCTGGTAATTGATTACAGCGTAGCTCCACGATATGATTACCGAAATCTGTTATAAACGCGCGAAAAATACAGCGGCTTTAATGAAAGAAGAATCACACATTTTCAAGAATTGAAAGGAGAATAAACATGGAAACCAACGAAATCATGAACAACGAAGAGGTTATGGAGACAACTACTGAGGAAGTCGTTAAGGCGAGTTCTGGTAAGGGGTTTAAGGTTGCGGCTGGTATCGGTTTGGCCGTACTTGCAGGTGTTGTAATCTACAAGTATGTGGGTAAGCCGATGATCGCCAAAATCAAAGCCCAGAAGGAGCAGCAGATTATCGACGCCGAGTGGGATGATTCTGAAGAGCCAATTGCGGAGAATGAGAAAGAGGATTCCGAAGAAGCTTAAAGAGAAAAATGTGTTTCAACACGAGGGAGAGTACCTGTAACAAGGTGCTTTCCCTTTTTTCTTTTATCCGGAGGTGAAAATGATGAATTTATATTTGTATGACGGACCAGTGATGGAATTCGATAACTGTGTTGCGAATCGTTGGACCGCTTCTACGCGGGCGGTTTCCGAAAAGAAGGCAAGGTCAAATCTTACCTATCAATTTAAAAAGAAGAATAATCGACTTCCGGGTACAAAGATTATATTGCCTGGAAAGATTAGTTTAGTGAGTGGAAAGGAGACAACTTAATGGAGGAATATAAGCCGAATTCCCACAAATCAAAGGAGGAGCAGAAAGATCTCGTTCCCGAAAAGCGTGTAGAAAAGGTAATTTCTGGGACGGTAAAGCCGAAGAAAAAATCAGAGATGCAGAAGTTTGCAGATGTATTCATTTCCGAAGATGTTAATAATGTGAAATCTTATATTGTCATGGATGTCCTCGTGCCGGCGATTAAAAAGGCAATTTCCGATATAGTAACCAATGGTATTGATATGATTCTTTATGGAGAGGCCGGAAAGTCGAAAAAGAATTCGACAGCGTCCAAGGTATCCTATCAGAAGTATTACGACAGCGGAAAGAAGGATTATACGGCACCGAAGAGTCGGACGAGCTATGAATATGATGAACTCTTATTTGAAACTCGTGGGGATGCTGAATCGGTATTGGACGCTATGAATGAGATTATCGCACAGTATGAGGTGGTCAGTGTTGCAGATCTTTATGATCTAGCAAACGTATCCAATGACAACTATGCTGCCAATAAATACGGATGGACTGATATTGCCGGATGCAGGGCGGTTCGGGTAAGGGACGGTTATATTTTGAAACTGCCTAAACCGATGCCGTTGTAAAAGGAGGAATTCGAAATGTACGAGTCAGAAGACAGGATGGTATCTCATCCAGATCATTATATTTCTGAAACAGGTATGGAAGTTATTGATGTGATCGAAGCCTTTACTTTTGATTTAAAGGGAATTGAGGCTACCGATACCGCAAACATCATCAAATATGCCTGCCGTTGGAAGAAGAAAAATGGAATCCAGGATTTGGAAAAAATCCTTTGGTACACGCAGCATCTGATTGATCATTTGAAAAAAGTAGAAGAGGAGAATAAATAACTATGAAAAAAGCAGAGATTGTAAAGAGCATGAATGGTTTTCTTAGTAAGACCAGTTTCCAGTTAAAGAAGCATAGTCCGGAGATTCTTGTCGTTGCCGGAGTTATTGGTGTGGTTACGAGTGCGGTAATGGCGTGTAAAGCAACGACAAAGGTGGGAGAAATTCTGGATAAGGCAAAGGAAGATGTCGAAGCAATTCATAAATGCGAGGAAGACGAATCCGTGAAGGACCAGTATTCCAGCGAGGATGCCAAAAAGGATTTGGCGATTGTTTATGTCCAGACCGGAGTAAAATTCGCCAAATTGTACGGACCTTCTGTTGTACTCGGAGCATTATCGATTACTGGTATTCTGGCATCCAACAACATTCTTCGCAAGAGAAATGTGGCTCTGGGAGCAGCTTATGCGGCTATTGATAAGGGATTTAAAGAGTATCGCAGTCGTGTTATTGAACGGTTTGGTGAAGAGGTTGACCGCGAACTGAAATATAATCTCAAAGCCAAAAAGTTTGATGAGACGATTATTGACGAAGAGACCGGAAAAGAGAAGAAAGTTAAGAAGAACGGCTTTGTGGTGAGTCCGGCAGATATCAGCGGTTATGCCAGATTTTTTGAAAAGTACACGCAGGATGAAGATGGGAATTCTATTCTGAACCCTCACTGGGAAAGCAATAACGAATACAATCTGATGTTCATCAAAGCTCAGGAGCGTTATGCGAATGATTTGCTGAAAGCGAAGAAACGTGTATTTCTGAATGAGGTTTATGAAATGCTCGGACTTCCGAGAACAAAAGCCGGCCAGATTGTTGGTTGGGTTTATGATCCGGAAAATCCCAAAGGCGATAATTACATTGACTTCGGCCTGTATTCCGATAATCTGAGTTATTCGGATTATGTCAATGGATTTGATCAGGCAATCCTTCTGGATTTCAATGTCGACGGAAATATCTGGGATTTGATGTGAGGAAAAATTTATAACTATCCCTAGGAGTTACCGCAATTCTTAGGGATAGCTTTTTATTTGGGAGGAATTTATGCGCAGGTTAATCAAAGTAATAACGGTTCCGATATTGTGCGGTATCGTAATAGCTTCTTCCTTCTTTATATCTGAATTCCACTCAGACGGGGAAGATGTTGCTGCAATATCCAAAGCAATCGTTGTCGAAAAGACTGAGCCGGTTATTACGGTTTCGCAAGAGGAATCGATTCCAATTGCAGTCGAGGAAACGGAGGAATCAATAACAGAAGCAATACCCGAAATGTCCAGGGAAGATGTAGAACTGATAGTCCTTGTCACAATGGCGGAAGCCGAAGGCGAATGTGAAGAAGGAAAACGCCTTGTTATTGATACGGTACTTAATCGGGTAGATTCAGAATATTTCCCGGATACCGTATATGAGGTGATTTATCAGCCAAATCAATTTTCATCCATGTGGAACGGACGAGTGGACAGATGTGAAGTCAGAGAGGATATTTGTAAACTCGTCTACGAGGAACTGGAATCGAGAACCAACTATGATGTCGTATTTTTCACAGCGGGAGAATACAGTGCATACGGCGTTCCGATGTTCCAGGTTGGGAATCATTATTTTTCAAAGTACGAATAAGGAAGGAGAATCGTTATGCGTAATCTTTTAGCATTTGTATCTTATACGTTGGCGGCAATGTCTGGTATCTGCTTTGTTGGTGGAATCGCAATTCTGTCAACAGGAAGGGAGCATTGATATGGATGGCTTGGAGAATGTAATATCGGTACTGGACTATGTTCTGGATACTAAGAGAAAAAGACATATTATGGGAGGCATTCTGTTGAGTGTCTCTTTTCTTTTTGGCGGTTTAGCAATAACCGTGATGACAATCAGAAACGAGGAGGAAGAGGATGAGCAGTAAAGGAATAGCTTTCCTTGCTTTTATTGCTGGGGCAGGGATTGGCTCAGTATGTACATGGCAACTGTTGAAACGGAAATATGAGTTGATTGCTCAGGAAGAAATTGATTCTGTGAAAGCAGCTTATGCCACTAGAGAGGATATAGAAAAAGCCGGAAAGAGTTTCGTAGAAGGCTTTCGGGACGGACTTAAAGTAGCAGAAGATAGAACTCGGAAGGATGAGGGTGATGTGGACTTCAAAAAGTATGCATCTATTATCCAGAAAGAGGGATATACGGATTATTCCAGAAGTGTCGAGGAAAAGAAAGGAGAGGCGTTTGTGGAAAAGCCTTATGTCATTTCGCCTGAGGAATTTGGTGAATTTGAAGAATATGAAAAAATCAGCCTCACTTACTATGCAGACGAAGTCCTGGCTGATGAAAATGATGAAGAAGTAGACGATGTGGATGAAATTGTCGGCGAGGAATCCCTGAACCATTTTGGTGAATATGAGGATGACTCCGTATTTGTCCGAAACGACCGGTTAAAATGTGATTATGAAATCCTGCTTGACCAGAGAAACTACTCGGATGTCGCAAAGACAAGGCCGCATCGAGTGGAGGAGTAATGACGAAGAACGAGCTCAATGATGCATATTTTAACTGGATGTATCAGCTTGTATTTGATGGGAGATATTCAAGGAAATTGTCGTATCGGAAGCTTTTAAAAGAGCTGCATCGAATCGAATTTACATACAGCATTCCGATGGATGGAAACCGGGCGGAGGACGGAGTGGATTTAAGATATCGGTTTGGCTACGAAAACGAGTATAGTAGCTCCATGATCTCCGCCTATTTAGACAATCGGATGTGTAGTGTGCTGGAAATGATGATCGCACTTGCGATTCGGTGTGAGGAACATATTATGGATGATCCGGACGTTGGAAACCGAACTGGACAGTGGTTCTGGAACATGATTGTCAATCTTGGTCTTGGCTCTATGAACGATTCCAAGTTCGACCGGGATTATGTTGAAGACATTGTCCAGAGGTTTCTGGATCGGAAATATAGCCGCAATGGTGACGGTGGGCTGTTTACTGTAAATCATAGTCGATACGATTTGAGGTCTGTTGAAATCTGGTATCAGATGTGCTGGTACTTGGATGAAAATACTTAGAAGGAGAGATTACTATGAGCCACAGCGAAGTGATGAAGTGGTTTGAAAACTATTTTCCTGATTATTCAGGGGATCGGGTTGATGTATGGTTTCCAAATGGAAGGAACAGCATCCGTATCCGCCAGAAAAATGGTCAAGAATTTATATTCACTTATCATAGTCAGAAAGATTGGAAATTTGAGACAATTGCCAGTTTTCTGAATGGAATGAAGGGAGGAAAAAAGTAAGATGTGTGAGGTTATGAATTATATTTTTGGAAGTCTCAGCAGTTCGGAGGCAGCAATCCGGTCCATTCGGAAATCTCTGAACAAACAGGCCCGTTATAACCGGAAATTAAGCACACTTGCTCTTATCATGACGGTTAATCTGGTTCTCCTGGAGCTGGATCGTGTGGAGCAGAAAAAGAGGATTGAGAAACTAGAATCGACAATAGAGGAAATGAAGCGCGATAAAGGAGAGTAAAAAATGAGATGATCGACTTTTTGATGATTTCCACACGTAGTACAAAGCGTGGTGTAATTGAAATCTATCCGAAGTTCATTATTAAGAAAAGCTCCGATCTGATGATTCGAGGTGGTGACTTCTACGCTATCTGGATTGAGGAACGAGGTTTATGGTCTACGGACGAACAAGATGCTTTGCAACTCATTGACCGTGAACTGGATAGATACGCAGAAGAAAGCCGCCAGCGCTTTGACTCTGAGATTAAAGTTCTTCACATGTGGGATGCGGAATCCGGAATGATTGATTCCTGGCATAAATATTGCCAGAAGCAAATGCGGGATTCTTTCCATATGCTGGATGACAAACTGATATTCTCCAACACAAAAACCGATAAAAAAGATTACGCCAGTAAAAAGCTGAAATATCCGCTTGAAGCTGGCGATTTGTCTGCTTACGACAAATTGATGTCTACTCTGTACTCAGAAACAGAAAGACAAAAGATAGAATGGGCGATCGGTTCTATTGTGTGCGGAGAATCAAAAAAACTGCAAAAATTTATGGTTCTGTATGGTGCCGCTGGAACAGGTAAATCAACAGTCCTCAATATTATTCAGCAGCTCTTTGAAGGGTATTATTCGGTTTTTGATGCAAAAGCTCTTGGCTCATCTAGCAACTCGTTTGCGTTAGAGGCGTTCAAGAGCAATCCTCTTGTTGCGATTCAGCATGATGGAGATCTGTCAAGAATCGAAGATAACACCAGGTTAAACAGTTTGGTGTCCCATGAGCTGATGACGGTGAATGAGAAGTTTAAATCGACTTACTCCAATCGGTTCAAATGCTTCCTGTTTATGGGTACTAATAAGCCAGTAAAGATTACGGATGCAAAGTCCGGTTTAATTCGACGATTGATTGATGTGTCTCCTTCTGGAAATAAGTTGAGTCCAAAGGAATACAAAGCAACCATGAAACAGATCGAATTTGAATTGGGGGCGATTGCGTATCATTGCCAAGAAGTCTATTTGAATAATCCCGGTTTATATGACGATTATATTCCTATTGCAATGCTGGGGGCTTCCAACGATTTTTATAACTTCATCATTGACTCCTATCATGTGTTCAAACGTGAAAACGGTACAACCTTGAAGGCTGCCTGGGAGATGTATAAGACCTACTGTGACGAGGCAAAAGTAGGCTATCCATTTTCTCAGAGAGTTTTTAAGGAAGAGCTGAAGAACTATTTCCACGATTACAAAGAGCGATTTAACATGGAGGACGGTTCAAGAGTGCGAAGCTATTATATCGGATTCCGGACTGAAAAATTTGAAGAGGAAACCATTGTGGAAAAGCCGGAAGAGAAACCGTCATTATTGCAGTTTAATGCAACCCAATCCATTTTCGATCGGGTGTGCTCTGATTGTCCGGCGCAGTATGCAACCGACAAGGAGACGCCTTCCATGAAATGGGACAAGGTAAAAACGAAGCTGTCCGATTTGGACACTTCTAAAATCCATTATGTTAAAGTCCCGGAAAACCACATAGTAATCGACTTTGATATTCCGGATAAGGATGGAAACAAATCCTTCGAACAGAATGTTGAAGAAGCAAGCAAGTGGCCGGCGACTTATGCAGAGCTAAGTAAAAGCGGAAAGGGGGTTCATCTTCATTATATTTACACAGGAGATGTAAAAAAACTGAGTCGTATTTATGACGACCATATCGAAGTGAAAGTGTTCACAGGTAAAAGCTCATTACGAAGAAAACTTACGAAGTGTAATGATTTGCCTATCGCAACGATTAGCTCTGGTTTACCGACGAAAGGAGAAGACAAAATGGTAAATTTTGAAGCGATTAAAAGCGAGAAAGGGCTTAGAACACTGATTAAACGAAATCTGAATAAAGAAATTCATCCGGGTACTAAGCCTAGTATCGATTTTATCTACAAAATACTGGAGGACGCATATGCCAGCGATTTGAGTTACGATGTGACAGATATGCGGAACGCAGTTTTGGCATTTGCTGCAAACAGTACGCATCAGGCCGAATACTGTATCAAGCTGGTAAATAAGATGCAGTTTAAATCAGCAGACCCTTCCACAGCGGGGAGAAACGAAGAAGCAAAACTGGTCTTTTATGACATTGAGGTATTTCCGAACCTGTTTCTTGTAAACTGGAAAATCGAGGGTGAGGGAAAGCCGGTTGTCCGTATGATTAACCCGACGCCGACCGAGATTGAGGAATTGATGCGGTTCCGTCTGGTTGGGTTCAACTGCCGTCGATATGATAACCATATTCTGTATGCGAGACTCATGGGTTATACGAACGAGCAGCTCTATAACCTTTCGCAAAAGATTATCAGTGGAAGTCCCAATTGCTTCTTTGGAGAAGCCTACAATGTTTCCTATACGGATGTGTATGACTTTGCATCTGCCGGAAATAAAAAGAGCTTGAAGAAGCTGGAGATTGAGATGGGAATCCATCATCAGGAGCTTGGGCTTCCTTGGGATCAACCTGTTCCCGAAGAAATGTGGACCAAGGTTGCTGAATATTGTGATAACGATGTAATCGCAACCGAAGCGGCATTCCACTACCTGAAGGCGGACTGGACAGCTCGACAGATTCTGGCGGATTTGGCTGGTATGACGGTGAATGACACGACCAATACGCTTACCCAGAAGATTATATTTGGAAGCGAGCGAAAACCACAGGACCAGTTCAATTACCGAAATCTGGCGGAGCCGGTACATTACCTTGACGAAGAAACCGAATCTTTCCTGGCTGAAGCGTGTCCCGAAATGATGGCACAAACTCATGGTGAAGAAGGAAGCCTCTTACCTTATTTTCCGGGATACAAGTATGAGAATGGGAAATCGACATATCGAGGAGAAGAGGTTGGAGAAGGCGGTTATGTCTATGCGGAACCCGGTATGTATGGAAATGTGGCATTGCTGGATATTTCTTCTATGCATCCACACAGTGCAATCGCAGAGGTTCTGTTCGGTGTGAAATTTACGAGGGCCTTCCGTGATATTGTGGAAGGACGAGTCAGCATTAAACACGAAGCCTGGGACGAAGTCAACCACATGCTGGATGGAAAGCTGACGCCGTATATCCAGAAAGTTATTGATGGCGAGATGACAGCTAAGGATTTGGCGAATGCTTTAAAAACAGCGATCAATTCGGTATATGGTCTGACTTCCGCCAACTTTGAGAACCCATTCCGTGATCCGAGAAACAAAGATAATATTGTAGCCAAACGAGGAGCTCTGTTCATGATTAACCTCAAGCATGAGGTGCAGGAACGGGGCTTTACTGTTGCTCATATTAAGACGGACTCCATCAAGATTCCAGATGCGACGCCAGAGATTATCCAGTTTGTTATGGATTATGGAAAACGGTATGGCTATACCTTTGAGCATGAGGCTACATACGATCGGATGTGCCTGGTAAACGACGCTGTCTATATTGCCAAGTATAAGGACGGGAAGTGGACGGCCACAGGAACCCAGTTCCAGATTCCTTATGTTTTCAAGAAGCTTTTCAGCGGTGAAGAGATCGTCTTTGAAGATATGTGTGAAACCAAGTCGGTAAGCAGTGCTTTATATTTGGACATGAACGAAGGGCTTCCCGATGTGTCTGAATATGAAAAAGAATTTTCAAAAGCAGAGAGTGATTACCGCAAGGGATTGCTTTCCGACACAACGTTTGAGAAGACTTGTCAGTCGCTAAATCCAAAGATTGCGGAGGGACACAATTATATTTTCATTGGACGAGTTGGACAGTTCTGCCCGATCAAACCTGGGGCCGGTGGCGGTCTGCTTATGCGTGAGAAAGATGGACGGTATTATGCGGCTACTGGCTCGAAGGGGTATCGGTGGCTGGAATCTGAGATGGTAAAAGAACTCTCCAAAGAGGATTCTATTGACCGTTCCTATTATGACAAGCTTGTAGATGATGCAGTTGAAACCATATCCAAATACGGCGACTTCGAATGGTTTGTGTCGGATGATCCTTATATTCCAAAACCGAAACTGGAAGATTTTATGAACATCCCGGAAGACGCCGATGAAGAATTACCATTTAATTAAAGAAAAGGAGAAGTATCATGGCTTACAAAAACGTACCCAATATTATTATCGAAAATGCTCATATCATTTTTCGGAATTTCAGAGGAGAAGAGTCCAAGTATAACAGGGCTGGTAACAAGAATTTCTGTGTGATTATCGAAGATCCAGAGCAGGCGGAGAAGCTCTCTAAGGATGGATGGAACGTAAGAGTTCTGGCTCCGAGAGACGAGGATGAAGAGCCGAGACATTATATTCAGGTGGCAGTCAGCTTTGAGAACATTCCTCCCAAGGTGGTTATGATTACAAGACGGAACAAGACGCCTCTTGATGATGAGTCCATTTCTACTCTGGATTATGCGGAGATTCGCAATGTTGATTTGACGATTCGGCCGTATTCCTGGGAAGTGAACGGTAAGACCGGCATTAAAGCTTATTTGAAGACGATGTATGTCACCATTGAGGAAGACGAGTTTGCCGAAAAATATGCGGAAGAAGAAGGTCCGGAAGAAGTTCCGTTCCGTTAATAATCAACAGATAGGGTGCCTGATATTGCCAGCAAGGTAAATGTCCTAAGGCTAGAGGAAACAGCCCTATATTTCTGCGAAAGGAGAAAAATTATGGCATTTTGGAACTGGAAAAAGAAGCGAACCACAGCGAAACCGAAAAATACTGCTTCTGTTTCTAAACCAAAAGTAAATAGCGAAAAACAAGAAACAAGTATTCCGCCACAACCTAAGAAAATTGACATACCAAAGCCGGATAAAGTGCCAAAAAATGAGGATGTCAGGAAAGAGTTTCTAAAAGCTTTTCATCAGTTGACTTACCGACACAGGCCATGGGATGTATGGCGGGATTTTATCATAATGTTTGCCTGTTCTTTATCGAATCCGGTGGATAAATCCCACTATGAAGAACGGGAAAAACGATATTTGAAGATTATCAAAAAATACAATAAGCAGGAACAAAAATTGTTTCCAGAACTGGCTGCCTATGTAGTTATAACTTTGGAAGATAATCCAGAGCAGGACTTCTTAGGCAGTGTTTTTATGGAGTTGAATCTGGGTAACAAATCGACCAGCCAATTCTTTACTCCTTATCATATCTGTGAGCTGATGGCAAAAGTAACGGAAGAAGATGTAGCAGCCATTGTTAAGGAAAAAGGTTATATCACGATCAATGATCCTTGCTGTGGTGCCGGAGCGACTCTGATTGCGGCAGTTAATGAAGTCAAAAAGCAATTGGAAAAGGTGAACCTAAACTTCCAGAATCATGTTCTGGTTGCCGCTCAGGACATTGATGAAACCGTTGCATTGATGTGTTACATTCAGCTTTCTCTTCTTGGAGTGGCTGCATATATCAAAGTAGGTAACTCGCTTACAGAGCCGATGTCTACGGACGATAACAGAGAGAACTATTGGTTTACCATGATGTATTTTTCAGATGTGTGGACCATGAGAAGATTATTTCACAGTTTATGAAAGGATGGGTAGCATGACAAAGACTATACGATTAAAGAAAGAAGACTGCTATTGTGATTTGACCGAATTCTATGAAAATGTGGCTCGAAAAATCCCGGTGGGGATAACAGACAAAACCTGTTTTGACTGCCGGAAAATTTGCATCACAAAATCGGTCCAAGAAGCTTTATGGTCGTATTATCGTGACGAAAAAGGAAATACCGACGAGCAGATTGCTACGATGTTGTTGGGATACGGGCCGAAGGCAAACTTGGAAGAGCATGGCATTCTGGAGTATCGGGTTGAGATTGAAGATGGATTTATAGTGTGAGGAGGGATAAGTGTGGACGAACGGTTAAAAGCTTTGGAAAAAGAACTGGACAGTCTGATGAACATGGCTCCTATAGAAGACGACTGTACAAAAAATGAAAATGAAATGTATTCGGATATGGCGAACCTAAAAAACAGCATAACAGCGGTTCTTGAGGAGAGACGGAATGGCCGTTAAATTATATGACTATCAGATAGCAGCCGTTGAGAAAATGACCAATGGCTGTATTCTGTGCGGTGGCGTTGGAAGTGGAAAATCCAGAACGGCGTTGGCTTATTACTATCTCCAGAATGGCGGAAATCCAGATTGCTTGACGGGAATTGAGGATTATACTCCGATGAACGATCCGCCAAAAGATTTATACATCATCACAACGGCCAGAAAGCGGGACACGATGGAATGGGAGGGTGATCTTTCGCCCTTCCTTCTTTCGATTCACGAGGATATCAATCTATATTCAAATCATGTTATCGTGGATTCCTGGAATAATATCAAGAAGTACGCAGATGTGAAGGACGCTTTCTTTATATTTGACGAGCAGAGGGTAATTGGTTCTGGAGCTTGGGTGAAGGCGTTCCTGAAAATCGCCAAATCAAACCAATGGATTCTATTATCTGCAACTCCGGGAGATACCTGGCAGGATTATATTCCGGTATTCATTGCAAATGGATTTTACAAAAACCGGACAGAATTTATCCGAGAACATGTGATTTATAGTCGATTCAGTAAATATCCAAAGATTGACCGATATTTGAATACGGGGAGACTGATTCGACTCAGGAATCGAATCCTGGTAAATATGGATTTCAAGCGCCAGACAGTTTCTCATCATGAGGATGTATTTGTCAAATATAATGTGGAAAAATACAGAGACGCTGGACGAACCAGATGGGACCCATTTAAAAACGAGCCGATTACAAATGCTGCTGGTCTTTGCTATATATGGCGAAAAATTGTAAATACGGACGAGTCACGGCAGATTGCCTTGATGGAGATTGTAGAGAAGCATCCGAGAGCCATTATATTTTACAACTTTGATTATGAGCTGGAGCTTTTAAAGGGATTGTTTCAAATTTATGAGGATGACGGAATTTTTGAAATCGCAGAGTGGAATGGACACAAGCATCAGCCGATTCCAGAGTCAAAAAATTGGGTGTATCTTGTCCAATACAATGCCGGAGCCGAAGGCTGGAACTGCATCAAAACGGATACCATTATATTCTACTCTCAAAACTATTCCTATAAGATTATGAAGCAATCTGCGGGCCGAATAGACAGGCTAAATACACCGTTCAAAGATTTGTATTATTATCATTTGAAATCTCGGAGCGGGATTGATTTGGGGATCAGCAGGTCTTTGAAGGATAAAAAGGATTTCAACGAGACAAAGTTTGTAAAATGGTCTGGGAATACTCCATCGAAAACGGCAGCTTAGGTAGGTGAAAAGATTATGAATGAAGAATATCTGGAAGTAGATTTTAAAAAGTATTGCAAAACTTGTAAACATAAAGAATTGGGAGAGAAATTCGATCCATGTAATGAATGTCTGGATTATGGGTATAATCTCAATTCTCACAAACCTGTAATGTGGGAGGAAAAGAAAAAATGAGCTACGAATATGATCGATATTTGGCACAGCATAAATCTAATGTTGAAGCGGGATTTCGATGGTTACAGAAAAATCTTCCTGAGATCACGGAGGGCGGTGGCGCAGAGCATAATATCGTATTTGCACATGACCAATCCAAAACAGAGCCTGATGAATATGGCCCCTATGATATTTACTTTTATGGAGGAAATCGCTCTTATGCAGTAGTGGAGGATTTTCGAAAAGCTTGGTTGTTACATATTCATCGAAATCCTCATCACTGGCAGTATTGGGTACTGATTAACGATGATCCAGAAGAAGGAGAAATCATTTTGGAGATGCCCTACTGCTATATTCTGGAGATGATTTGCGATTGGTGGTCCTTTAGTTGGTTTAAAGGAAACTTGCTGGAAATTTTCTCCTGGTATGAAGAACATAAAAATTATATAAAGCTACATCCCAATACGAGAAAATTGGTGGAGGATATTTTATCCCGTATCCAAAATAAGCTTGGGGAGGTAATGGCGAATGAAATCAACAGATAGCGTAATTGTGAGTTGGGATTTTTCCCATGGAAAAGACGTTGGTGTTCTGATTGTCGGAAAGCAGAAGAAAGGAAAAGTCGAAATTATCAACGCCTATCAGGGAGAAGAGGCCAAAGCGCTTTATCAAAAGTTAGTATTTCCCAAATCAAAGAAGACCAGCTTTAGCAAGGAGAAAACCACATGAAGCAACCGAAAAAATTAACCAGAGAGCAAAAAGAATGTTTATCTGCTCATTATCTGAATTGTAAAGACTGGATGCTGGTTGAAGAGACCGAATTCTATTACCGCATCATTAACAAGAATACCGGGGTGATAAAAAGCGTGGACAAGTTCAGAAGGATAAGAAGGAGGAAATCATGAAAATTCCACAAAATCCATTTAACGATGCTCTACAGACCTGTTTAAACAATATTGAAGAATTCAAAAAACGTGTGGAAAAAGAAAGTGAATTAAAAAATTCGTTACTTTCTCAAATGGCAAACTTTTATACCGATAATTTTCAGAACACTTATTTTAAAGAAGAGAAGACCAAAAGGATTGGACAAATTGAATACATCTTCTCTAAAAACGGAGTGTTTTTCGCTCACGTATATTTTCTCGATATTACAACAAATTCAAAGATCAGGAAAGTTTATTCTAATATCGAATTGTTTAGCTCTGAAATGGAAGAAATGACAGCAATATCCGAAGACGAGTACAAATTTGGGTTTTTCGATTATATTAACAAAAATATAAAAATAGTTGAGAATGAATAAAGGAGAAAAAAGAAGATGACTGATTTAAAAGCATGTAAAATTATTGCGGTAGATTTTGATGGAACTTTATGCGAAAACAAATGGCCAGAGATCGGAGCAGCGAATGAAGAGTTGATAGAGTATCTCCGTGATCGACAGAAAAACGGAGATAAGCTGATTCTCTGGACTTGTCGTGTGGACGATATGCTCAGAAAAGCAGTTGAATGGTGCAAAGAAAGAGAACTAATATTTGATGCGGTCAATGAGAATCTTCCGGAGATCGTCGAGAACTTTGGCTCCGACACCAGAAAAATATTTGCTAATGAGTACATAGACGACCGAAATATCTGGCCTCTGGAAGACGGAGTATCTGATGTTCTTTATCTTTGTGATGGTAAAAGTTGTGGGGATACTTGTCCAGGTGTGGAATGCAAGCATACGTCCGATATAGCCCACGCTAAGAATTTTGTAAAGAGCGATTACGATTCTTATTGGGAGAAGGAATCTGAAATCAAAGATACTGATTCCCACGAAAAATCTAGTATGGAATTGTGGGCGGAAAGAGAAGTGGAAATTGCCTGCAAACACGAAGCACCTGACCGGGAACCAGGGGAATGGGATTACGGATGTGCTTGTTATGAAAGTGCATTAAAGGCGTTCCGGAGTCTTTGTGAAGATGGCCACAGTGGTTTTAGCATCAGCATGACAAAATTTATCTTAAATCGGCTGATTGAAGGAAAGCCGCTCACTTTCATTGAGGATACAGAAGATTCATGGAACGATATTTCTGATCGAAGGGGTCTTCGTGGAGAGATTGCGAATTACCAGTGCCGGCGGATGAGTTCCCTCTTCAAGTATGTATATGCTGACGGCTCCGTTAAGTACAGAGATATCAACCGTTTCTGTGGCGTGAATGTAGACAATCCAGACGTATCGTACCACAGTGGCTTGATAGATCGAGTAATGGAGGAAAAATTTCCAATTATCATGCCGTATTTTCCGGAGAGTAAGCCGTTCTGTGTGTATTGTGAGGAGTTTCTTACCGATCGGAAAAATGGTGACTTTGATACGGTTGGGATTCTCTATGTGATTAAGCCGGATGGCGAACGTGTAGAGATTAACCGATATTTCAAAGAAGGCGAAAGGGACTTTATTGAGATTGCCCCCTGCGAGTATGAGATGCGCCGAAAGATGTATCAGGAACTTTTGGAAAGTCTGAAAAAGGAGAAAAATAACAATGAATCGGAATAGGTTTATTCAGGGACTAAAAAGCAATATTCAGTTTTCCGAAAAAGAACGGCAACGGATTATTCGGAGAAGCCTTCAGAAATACCCATGGAAAACAAAATGTACGGTGGCAATGGAGGAATTTGCAGAGCTTCAGCAGCAGATCAGTAAACAGGTTCGTGGCTACGGAGATAGAATTGGACTCTTGGAAGAGATGGCAGACGCTTATATTTGTCTGAACTTCCTGGAGTCCATTTTCGATATTAGGCCAGAAGATTTGCAGAAGGCTATTGATGTGAAGCTGGAACGGGAAAGGAGAAATTGCCAATAATGGGATTATCAAAACTTTCAGAAGAATGTAAAAATTGCCCGTTTGTCGAGAAGTGTAAAAACAAGCGAATGGAAGCATTGGCATATATGACTGAACCGCAAGTTTTAGCAAATGCGGCAGGTCCAAGTTCTGAAAACTTAGCAGCACCTTTATTACGAGAAACCGTGACAATCATGATAAATGGTACGCCAACCCAGGTTTATAAAGACGAAATAGAAAAATGGCTCTATTCCCAATTATATTCAGGATTAGGCTTGAAATTTGGGAGTTAAAAAGGAGAAAAATAATGAACGATTCCATAGTGCCTGGAGTGGTGTATATCCATGTTGGCAATGAAATTCAAAAACTCTGTGAAACGAGTGATATTCATATAGAGACATTGGCAAATGTTCCAGTTTCTTGTGATCTGCCCAAATTAACAGAAATGGAAACATCTGCATCGTTTGAAATGGTAACAAAAATAAGCGAAGAAGCATTCTTAATCCTTTCTGGAATATTTGATTTGTCGTTAAAACTTTGTCCAGACAATCGAGTACGTCACTTGGTTTTACATGCCAAAAAGAAACGAACCAGAAAAAAGAACCTTCATAGAATTTTTCGAATGTTAGAAAAGGAGAAAATTTATGAATGAAAATTGTTTAAGTCCTTTACCGCAGTATCATATCGATAGAGATAAGCTATGCGAGATTGTAAAAGAAACCATCGGCTACGATAGACTTATGGATGCGTTCTGCTATGGAATCGTCGTTTGTGATGAGTTTGCTTGGTTTTCCAACTCAGACGAGTATTATATTATCCATTTGGAAAGCGGCATGATGGTAAACTGGTATAAACATCTCGGAAGGACAAACACTTGCTCACAGAAAGATAGAACCATTGATGATTATTACGAGTTCTTCAGATTATTCAAAGAAGAATTGGACTATTTTGAGAGGAGAATGCAATAATGATTAAAATTGAAAACGTAGAGGTTATGGGATGGGAGCACGCTATTCGTGGAATGCGGAATCCCATGAATAGTTGGGAGAGAGCCGATAGTGGAATCTGCAAAGGTGGGGAGAGTGGTATTGGGTGTGAGAACTGTGCCAATTACGATTCCTGTGAGCATACATACGATCATTCTTGGCAGCTTGGAAAAGCAGATCACGATTTGATGATGCGGCTTTCGGCCGGTGGATCGACTCATGCAAAGTATCGGAGAATGATTATCGTCTATGCGGATATTACAGCTCCGCTCTATTGGTGGAAAGAGTTTGATACATATAAAGTAGGTACGGTTGCGAATTCTTGCTCGACAATGCATAAGATTGCGGAAAAAGCTTTCATGGTCGAGGATTTTAGCATAGAACATCTGATGTCTGCGGCGGACGATAATGATTGTCCATTGCTACAAGATCCAAATGATCCATACAATGCGTTCAGCCCACAAAATATTTTTATGCTGACGTTAAGAATGTTAAATGCTTGTAGGGCAAAATATCTGGAAACAAAAGATAAAGATCATTGGTGGCAGATGATTCAGATTCTTCCATCTTCCTATAACCAGAAGCGGACAGTCATGCTTAACTACGAAGTGCTGGCCGGCATTTATCCTATGCGGAAAAACCATAAGCTCGACGAGTGGGTAGAATTCTGCAAGTGGATTGAAACTCTACCATATTCGGAGATTATTATTGGAGAAAGAGTTAAATTATATGCTGACGGGAAGGAGATAAATCTATGAATTTAGTTGGAACCATTAAATCGATGATAGACGACGGCTATACAATTAGCTTTTCCAAAGCGGATTTTCCCATGGATGGCATTTATATTACCATTAAAAAAGATGGAATCAATGCTAGGCAAGTTATTCCAGAAGACGAATTGGAATCGCTGAATTTATCGACCGATGAATTATTTGCAACTGTTATCGAGCATTTGAAAGAGAGGTATTATTTATGATTTTTATTGAAACCTTGATTTGTATTTTACTGGCATATTTCTGCTTGTATGCGTTAATCGCTCGGATATGCAAATGTATTGAACATTGTGCTTCAGCCAAAGGATACGCAAAGTTGGAAGAGGCGAAAATCCTCGCCAAAGAGCAGAATAAAGGAGAGTAACTATGTGGAGCCGAAAACTGATAAAAAATAAAATCTATGCCGTCCTGATTATCCTGCTTGGAGCGTTGTCGGTCCCGATTGAATGGGATGCAACGTTCTTTTTATTTTCCCTGATTATGGGAGTACCACTATTCTTTGCGAAAACGAACTGGATTTATGAAGGGGATGAGGATGATGGGACGAGCCGAGAGGAGACGTGCTCAGAAATTAGAGCAGAAAGCAAAGACCGCTACATACAATCTCACAAAAGCGCAGCTCGATGCGGCCGTCCGTGAACAGGTCGGAAAAGAGCTGGAGCGAATCAAGCAGGAAGCTACAGATGATGCCGTAAACACTGCGATGGTTCTGCTCCTGACTCTGCCCCTGGAAGTGCTGATGGACCATTATTGGACAAAATCCTATGCAAAGCGCATTCCGAAGTTTACTGAGCTGGTCCTGGAATATTACGAACGCTGGCAAAATGGAGAGCTGGATATGGAAAAGCTGAAAGAAGATTTGTGGGAATATGGCGGTGTGAAATTAGTTGAAAGTGAGGGTGAAGCAACATGAAATGTGTAATGGGAGTTATTGCGTGTGTCGCTGGACTGGTAAGCCTGATCGGTCTGATTGTGTTGAAGGCTGTCCATTCATCTGCAACTTATATGGATGATTCATTCCGGTGGGGAGGACGAGATGGGTATTAAAAATGATTGCCGAAAAAATGCTGAGGGGTACTCGGACCCGACGGCCTATGAAGCACTGAGAAACATTGAGCAGGAAGAGGACCGGTTTCACAAACTTTTGGACACCATTTTTACGCTGTGTGAGCTGTCCGACTTCCACATTGAAGAGCGGATTGTTATTAAGGATAAACGAACCGGACGGATTTGGAGGTGATTATTTATGGATGATTGGCAGAAGACTATAGATGCTCTTGTCAAAGCGTTTGACGAATTTGCCGTGAAAGTAAAAGAGATGGCAGACGCTTTGGCTGAGGCATTCGGATTTGGACCGTCGGTATCCGAAAACAAAAGAAAAAAGAGTCTCAGTTCTCCGGCTAGATACGGAATGTCTTTGCGGAAATCTCGAAGGGACTCCTTCGTTAAGCAGTATTCTTACCGGCCGATTGCCCGGAAACACTTACCTTATCAGAGAAGGAATTATTGAAAATCGTCCGTACAAAACTTGAAAGTGGGTGAAAATCACGCCCACTTTTAGGTTTTGAAAAATGGGCTTTGGCCACTTTTATGTGGGCTTTTTGGAAAATGCGGGGAGTTTTGGGGAAGGATTCGGACGATTTTGGTCAAATTTGTGGCCATTTGCCCATTTTCTGCCCACTTTTAAAACCCCGATTTGGTCAGCAAAAACCCAGTATTTATGCGGGTTTGCGGGCTCAAAGCCCACTTTCCCACTTTTTTCTTCAACTATTATGATAGAAAGTTTAAAAGTATATAGTAATAGCGAAAAAAAAGTGGGTTTTTGGCCACGAGTAAAAATGGAGGAAATCATGAGCAAGATTAGTTGGGAGAGCTTGTATGAAAATTTCAAGTCGATTTATCCAAGGTTGTCGCGGTCATCCGTATATTTTCGTCCGTTCGGATATATGAGTATAGTAGTGTACTTCGAGGACGGAATGAAGATGATCTACGATGACCTGAGAAAACAGGCTTATATCACAGCTTAAAGAAAAAGTCAAGAGTAAATGAAAAAATGTTTCCTTTATTTTTGAACTGTGCTATACTGTAATTGCCACACAATCAAATATCGCAACTTCGTTTAAGGGAATTCATTTTGGTAAAAAGTGTATTCTCTCTTTACTCATACCCTTAAACGGAGCGAGATTGTGTGGCAACAATGGGAGATGCATTTTTTTCAGGTGCGTCTCTTGTTGGGGCCGCACCTTTTTTATTGCCCTAAAAACTGAGTGGAGGAGAAAGAAGATGAAACGTAAGTTTCTGGCGATTGTAGCAGTTTTAACAGTTTTATTATCTGGATGCAGCAGTGAGGACGACGGAAAAATTCACATGCCGTTTGGTGGAAACGATTATGACGGCGCTAATTATCAGGAGATAGTCTCACAATTGGAGGAAGCAGGTTTTACCAATATACGAGAAGAGCCTCTTGGTGATTTAGTAACTGGATGGTTAAATGACGAAGGAGAGGTGGATGAAGTCTCTGTTGATGGCGATACTGTGTTCAGCACCGATTCTAAATATTTACCAGATGTTGAAATAGTGGTTTCATATCACACATTCCCTGACGAGGAAGAACCATCTACCGAAGATAAAAACTCACATTTAGAAAGTAATGAGGAATCCTCTGAAGTTGAAAATGAAACTTCTGAAAATACGGAGTCCACTAACGAAGTTCCAGAAGAAAATCTAACACCGGAGAATAATGAAGACTTAGCGGCAGTTTTATCGGCAACGAACGAACTCGATCCAATTTACTCAGAATTTGCAGAAAAGTATAAAAATCAAATTATCGAGTTTGATGCGTGTATTACCTATTTGGTAAATCACGGAGATAATGATACAAGATACGATTTATTATTGTCTGCGGGTGATTATGTAGATGAGAATACAGTAAATCCCGGACCTATTTTCAAATTTGAAGATGTAAATACTTATGGAATGGGAATCGAGGATTTGTATCTTCCAGACTATATAAGCATTGGATCAAATATACATGTGACTGCTGAAATTCAATCATTTAGTGAGAACGAGGGAGTGTTCTTTCTTAACCCTGTGAAAGTCGTTCCTCGATAAATATAAAAATCATTTAGCCTGTACCTACTGATTTAGGTATGGGCTATTTTTATGTCCGCTTTTGTTTTTTCGCGCGAAAAATACATCGACTGTTATGAAGAGAGAGGGTTAAAACGGCCATTCTCTCTTTTGTTTTGGAGAAAGGAGGCTCACTTATGCTGGAAAGCGAATTTCAGAACAAGTTGATTCAAGAATTGAAAAAAATGTTCAAAGGCTGCATCGTAACAAAACTGGATTCCAGTCATATTCAGGGAATTCCCGATTTGCTGATTCTCTACAACGATAAGTGGGCCACTTTAGAATGTAAGAAAAGTGTTCGCGCCAAGAAACAACCAAATCAAGAATATTATGTTGGACGAATGAATGAGATGTCATTCTCAAGATTTATTTGTCCCGAAAATAAGGAGGAAGTGTTACATGATCTTCAACAAGCATTCGGCTCTTGAAGGGCAACACGCCTTTCTTGGCGCAAGCAAATATCACTGGATTAACTATGACGAATCCAAAGTTGCAGAATCGTACTCAAAATTCCTTGCGACTCAAAAAGGGACGGAGCTTCACGATTTCGCAGCAAGGTGTATCACGCTTGGACAGAAACTTCCGAAGTCTCAGAAAACATTGAATATGTATGTGAATGATGCGATCGGTTTCAAAATGGTTCCCGAACAGCCACTCTTCTATTCAGAGAATTGTTTTGGAACAACAGATGCGATTGCATTTCGAAATCGTATGCTTCGTATTCACGATTTAAAAACCGGCGTCATTCCGGCGCACATGGAGCAGCTTGAAATATACGCTGCTCTTTTTTGTCTGGAATATAAAATCAAGCCGGCCGACATTGAAATGGAACTTCGGATTTATCAGAACAACCAGATTCTTTATGAGAATCCAACGGCTGAAACTATCGTTCCTATCATGGACAAGATTATCACATTCGACAAAGTAATAAACAAAATCAAAGAACAGGAGGGCTAAATTATGAATCCGATTGCAGAAGAAATTTTGATGCATTATGGAATGCCCCGTCGTTCTGGTCGTTATCCATGGGGATCTGGTGAAAATCCATATCAGCATAGTGGAGATTTTCTGAGTCGAGTGGATGAACTGAAAAGTCAGGGCATGAGTGATACTGAGATTGCGAAAGCTATGGGATTAACCACCACGCAATACCGTACGCAGAAATCCTTGGCCAAAGATGAACGGCGTGCCCTAGATGTGGCCAGGGCAAAATCTCTTCGAGAAGATGGATTGAGCCTGAACGAGATTGCGAAAGAGATGGGGTTTGCAAATGACTCTTCTGTCCGTTCTCTTTTGAATGAGAATTCTGAGGTCCGTATGAACCAGGCCAAAACGACTGCTGAGTTTATCAAAAAGCAGATTGATGAAAAAGGCATGATCGATGTCGGCGCTGGTGTGGAACGTGAGCTTGGAATTTCTAAGGAGAAACTGAATGAAGCGCTCTACATGCTGGAGATGGAAGGATATCCTGTCTATGGTGGTCGAGTGGATCAGATAACGAATCCAGGAAAGAAAACCACGCTTCGAGTAATTTGTCCTCCTGGAACAGAGCATAAGGAGATTTATGATTTTGAGAATATCAATTCTCTGAAAGACTATGTCTCCCATGACGATGGAGAATCCTTTGATCCCAAATTTGTCTATCCCAAAAGCATGGACTCAAAAAGGCTTCAGATCCGTTATGCAGAGGATGGCGGGGAATTAAAAGATGGTGTTGTTGAAATTCGAAGAGGCGTTGATGATCTGTCTCTTGGAGAATCCCACTATGCTCAGGTTCGAATTCTGGTTGATGGAACACACTACATCAAAGGAATGGCCGTTTACTCAGATGACCTTCCCGATGGCGTGGATGTTATGTTCAACACCAATAAGAAAAAAGGGACTCCAAAGATGGATGTTCTGAAGCCAATCAAAGACGATCCCGATAATCCGTTTGGTTCTTTAATCAAAGAAGGAATCAACGACCCGGATAATCCAACGACTGAAAGAGGGGGACAGAGTTATTACTATGATAAAAATGGTAAGAAACAGCTTTCCCTTATCAACAAACGTGCGGAAGAAGGGGATTGGGGAGAATGGGCCGATAAGCTTCCATCCCAATTTCTGTCAAAGCAGAGCAGAACATTGATAAAGAAGCAGTTGAATTTAGCAGCAGCAGATAAGCAGTCTGAATTTGATGAGATTTGTTCTCTTACAAATCCAACAGTGAAAAAGGTTCTTTTGAAATCTTTTGCTGATGACTGCGACGCGGCCGCTGTTCATTTACAGGCAGCCGCTCTTCCCAGACAGAAGTATCAAGTCATTCTTCCATTGACATCTATCAAAGACAATGAGGTCTATGCTCCGAACTACAAGAATGGAGAAACAGTAGCTCTTGTACGGTATCCGCATGGCGGAACTTTCGAGATTCCTATCCTAACTGTTAATAATAAACAGCCAGAAGGAAGAAGAGTTCTTGGAAATACACCGGCAGACGCTATTGGCATCAATAAAAAGGTGGCCGACCGTCTTTCTGGAGCTGACTTCGACGGCGATACTGTCATGGTAATTCCGTGTAATTCTTCTAATAGCAGAGTGAAGATTACTTCCACTCCGCAATTAAAGGGATTGGAAGGATTTGATCCTAAGATGTCTTATGGAACTGTTAAAAAAGGTGACGATTACTATAACAGCAGCGGTCAGAAGATTAAGATTATGAAGAATACCCAGACAGAAATGGGTAAGATTTCAAACTTAATTACTGATATGACATTGAAAGGCGCTACTCAGGACGAGCTTGCAAGAGCCGTACGTCATAGTATGGTCGTCATTGATGCAGAGAAGCATAAGCTGGACTACAAAAAGAGCGAACAGGATAATGGTATCACTGCTTTGAAGAAGAAGTACCAGGCCCACGAGGACGATGATGGTTACGGCGGAGCTTCTACTCTGATTTCTCGTGCCAAGTCTGAGACTTCTGTGCTGAAGAGGAAAGGAAGCCCGATTATTGACAAGGAAACCGGAGAACAAAGCTGGAAGAGCGTCAGGGAGGAGTACGTAGATAAGAACGGAAAGACCCAGGTACGAACTCAAAAGAGTACCAAGATGGCAGAAACCAGGGATGCCCGTACTTTATCTTCTGGAACACCGCAGGAAGAGGCGTATGCAGACTATGCGAATACCATGAAGTCCCTGGCTAATCAGGCCCGCCGGGAGATGGTTAATACTGGAAAGATAGCCTACTCCGCTTCAGCAAAACAGACCTACCAGACAGAGGTTGATTCTCTTATGGCCAAGCTTAATGTGGCTTTAAAGAACGCCCCCCGCGAGCGTCAGGCACAGACCATAGCAAATTCTATTGTGGCTGCCAAGAAGAAAGACAATCCCGATATGACAAAGGCCGAAATCAAGAAGGCTAATCAACAGGCTCTTACTGCGGCCCGTACTGCTGTTGGTGCCAAGAGAACCCCTGTCGAGATTACAGATCGTGAATGGGAAGCGATTCAGGCTGGCGCTATCAGCGAGAACAAGCTTACCCAGATTCTCAACAATACAAACATAGATACAGTCAGACAGAGAGCTACCCCTCGTGCAACAACAACCCTTAGCTCTGCCAAAGTGAATCGTATTGCGGCGCTGAATGCTTCTGGCTATAGCACTGCTGAGATAGCAGCAGCTTTAGGCGTTTCCAGTTCCACTGTGTCGAAGTATCTGAATGGAAAGGAGTGAACAAAGTAAATGGCGAAGAAGTGTATGCTTACAACCATTGACAATCCTTTCGATCCATTTGAACAGTTCACTTCATGGTTACTGTTTGATGAGGAAAAAGGTTATCATTCATGTTCGTATCTTGGCAGAATTGCCAGAACCTCGGACCAACTCTCCGATGAAGAGAATGACTTGGAAGTTGAACGAGCAATTGATGAGATTGTGAAATACGATTTTCGAAACATTTACAAAAAAGTTACGCGAGATGCGGTGACTGTCTAGGTATCAGATGGTATAGGGGGGGGTAGCAAAAATCGCACCCCCTCCGTCATCGCGGCGGTCTTTGAAAATTCCCCGGGGGTATTTTTCGGAGAATGTTTTTACCTTCCGGCAGTATTTAACAGAGCTCATAAGGTTGGCTAAGTAATAAGCTGTGGTTCTTTTTACTCTTTTTTCTCCTTTCGGTAAAAAAGTTACAGTCAGCCTTGTGGGTTCTTTTAAATACTGCCGGAAAACTTTTATGAAACTATTGAAAAACAGATGGGAAGGAGGCAGTAAATGGCTAGAAAAGCAAAGAGTTCTGAATCAACTGGCTCTTCCAAGAAGATTCGTCCTGCTTTGACTCCGGAAGCAAGGGAGCTTCAGATGATTTCTCTGGCTGTTGACCTGGCCGAAAAGCAATTGCTGGAAGGGACTGCTTCTTCTCAGGTCATTACTCACTATCTGAAACTGGGTTCTTCCAGAGAGAAGCTCGAAAAAGAGCGACTGGAGGAAGAGAACAATCTGTTGCGGGCAAAAGTGAGAGCAATCGACTCCACCGACGAAATCAAGGATCTCTATAAGGACGCCATCAATGCGTTTCGTATATATAGTGGACAGGGTAGCGACGATGATTAGGACCTATTCGGAATTATCAAAATTAAAGACTTTCAAAGAGCGATATGAGTATCTTCGTTTGGGCGGAGTTGTCGGTGCAGACACTTTTGGGTTTGACCGATATCTGAATCAGATTTTTTATCGTTCTATGGAATGGAAGGCCGTTCGTGATTTTGTGATTATTAGAGATAACGGATGTGACCTTGGAATAGAAGGCCACGAGATATATGGAAAGATACTGATTCACCATATGAATCCGATTTCTGCTGAGGATATTTTAAAGAGGAGCGATTTCCTTTTAAATCCGGAGTACCTAATCTCAACAATTCTTACAACGCATAATGCCATTCACTATGGAGATGAAAGCCTTCTCATCACAGAACCCGTTGTTCGAAGCAGAAACGATACATGTCCCTGGAAACATTGATGGAGAGGAGGTTATAGAGATTATGGAAAGTATACTTACATCAATTAAAAAGATGCTGGGTATTACAGAAGAGTACGAACACTTCGATTCAGACCTTATCATACATATCAATTCGGTATTTATGATCTTGACGCAACTCGGCGTTGGTCCACCATCGGGATTCTCCATTCAGGATAAAAGCACTACGTGGAAAGAATTCATTTCCGATGAGACGAAATTACAGCTAGTAAAGTCCTACATGCATATGAAGGTAAGGCTGATATTTGATCCGCCGTTGAGTTCTGCTGTGATAGCATCCATGGAAAAGATGATTGCCGAGGCAGAGTGGAGACTGAATGTTGCCGCGGAAACAGATGAGGAAAAATCTGAAGAATACGAATCCTACGACGGTGAGTACAGGATAACACCAAAAGCGTTCCAATCTCAGATGCTGGATACCGAGAATAAAGTTCTGGATCGAAATATTGTGGTAACAGAAGTCCCGTATTACGAAACCGGAAATGCAGCAAATGGGGTGACATCATATATCGCAAAGGAGGGAGATTCAAAATGAGTAATGAAGCATTGTTACAGCATCATGGGATTCTTGGGATGAAATGGGGTGTCCGAAGAACTCCTGAACAGCTTGCGAGAGCAAGTGGAAAGAAGAACAGTTCCGATGACGAGGTTAAAAAGATGTCCGATTCGGAACTCCGTTCAAAGATTAACCGTCTTCAGATGGAAAAGCAGTATAAACAGCTTACCAGTTCAGAAATTTCTGTCGGCAGAAAGTTTGTACAGGACGTGCTGACCAATGCTGCAAAGCAGACTGCCACTAATTATGTATCGAAATACATGACGAAGGGGATTGATGCGGTTATCAAGAAAGCAACCAGCAAGTAGGTGATTCAATTATGGCATTATCGAACACTGCCGTTCCCAAATACTACGGCATGTTTCGGGATGCCGTAATAAGGGGAGAGATACCGGTTTGTAAAGAAGTCTCTATGGAGATGAACCGAATTGACGACCTGATAGCCAATCCTGGTATTTACTACGATGACCAGGCCGTTGAAGGATGGATTGCCTATTGCGAATCAGAACTAACATTGACAGATGGCTCTGATTTGAATTTACTGGACTCTTTCAAATTATGGGGCGAGCAGCTTTATGGATGGTACTACTTCGTTGAACGAAGTGTGTGGGAGCCAAGTTCAGATGGACATGGTGGTCGATATGTAAATAAAAGAATTAAGCAGCGTCTGATAAAGAAACAATATCTCATTGTTGGACGAGGGGCTGCTAAATCTTTATATGATACTTGCGTCCAATCTTATGGATTAAATATCGATACCTCGACAACGCATCAGGTCACAACGGCTCCTACAATGAAGCAGGCAGATGAAGTGATGTCGCCCTTCCGAACTGCAATTACCCGGTCGAGAGGCCCGTTGTTCCGATTCCTAACGGAGGGTTCTTTGCAGAATACGACTGGTTCTAAAGCGAAGCGAATGAAACTGGCCTCCACCAAAAAGGGCATCGAAAATTTTCTTACGGGTTCGCTTCTGGAAGTACGTCCAATGTCCATCGCAAAGCTTCAGGGATTGCGTCCTAAGATTTCCACCGTTGACGAGTGGCTGTCCGGCGATACCAGAGAAGATGTGGTTGGCGCTTTAGAACAGGGCGCATCCAAATTGGACGACTACATCATTGTGGCCACGAGTTCTGAGGGAACGGTGAGAAACGGAGCCGGCGACACAATCAAAATGGAGTTGATGGACATTCTCAAAGGAGACTATGTCAATCCCCATGTTTCCATTTGGTGGTATAAACTCGATTCCATCGATGAAGTCGGAAACCCGGACATGTGGCTGAAGGCAAATCCCAATATCGGTAAGACGGTAAGCTACGAAACTTATCAGCTTGATGTGGAAAGAGCTGAAAAATCTCCGGCGGCCAGAAATGATATTTTGGCTAAGAGATTTGGATTACCGATGGAAGGTTACACCTACTACTTCACATACGAAGAAACTCTTCCCCATAAGAAAAGAAGTTATTGGCAGATGCCTTGTTCTTTGGGAATCGACTTGTCACAGGGAGACGACTTCTGTGCTTTTACGTTCCTTTTCCCGTTATCGAATGGTTCCTTTGGCGTGAAAACCAGGAACTACATTTCTTCATCGACTCTGATGAAACTCCCGGCGGCAATGCGAATCAAATATGACCAATTCATGGACGAGGGAAGCCTGATTGTCTTAGAAGGAACCGTTCTGGACATGATGGAAGTCTACGAGGATTTGGATAACCATATTGCGGAATTTGGATATGACGTTCGATGCTTGGGGTATGACCCATACAATGCAAAGGAGTTCATTGAACGATGGTCCTCTGAAAATGGTCCGTTCGGAATCGAAAAGGTTATACAGGGTGCTAAGACAGAATCCGTTCCTTTGGGAGAGTTAAAGAAACTTTCCGAGGAGCGGATGCTTTTGTTTGATGAAGAACTTATGACCTTTGCAATGGGGAACTGCATCGTTATGGAAGATACAAACGGGAACCGTAAATTGCTGAAAAAGCGATACGACGCAAAGATTGATGCCGTGGCAGCTATGATGGATGCGTTTGTCGCTTTCAAGCTCAACCGAGATGCTTTCGAATAGGAGGTGACGATTTCAAAATGGAAGTTTCAATCGGTTCCAGGATTAAACACGCCTGGAACGCTTTTTTAAATAGAAACCCAACAGGTTTCTATCGAGACATAGGAGTTGGATATTCATACAGACCCGACCGTCCAAGACTTACAAGAGGGAATGAGAGATCCATTGTTACCTCTGTATATAATCGCATTGCATTGGATTGCGCTTCGATTAGCATCCAACACGTCCGACTGGATGACTCTGAAAGATTCCTTGAGAAAATTCCTTCAGGGTTAAATGACTGTCTGAATTTATCTGCCAATATTGACCAGACGGGACGTGCTTTCCTTCAGGACGTTGTTTTATCCATGCTTGATGAGGGCTGTGTGGCGATTATTCCGGTTGATACGGATGACGATCCTGATACTACAGGCTCATACAAAATCGAGTCAATGCGCACTGGAAAGATTCTGGAATGGTTTCCGAGCCATATTAAAGCGAGAGTTTATAATGAGCGGACTGGATTAAAGGAAGACATTGTGGTTCCCAAAGATACAGTCGCAATTATTGAAAATCCGCTTTATGCAGTAATCAATGAGCCGAACTCAACGATGCAGCGTTTGATAAGGAAGCTGAATTTATTGGACGTGGTCGATGAGCAGAGCAGTTCGGGGAAACTTGATTTAATTATCCAGCTTCCCTATGTAATTAAAACAGAAGCAAGACGTCAACAGGCTGAGAAGAGGCGTGTCGAGATTGAACGCCAGTTGGCCGGTTCTAAATATGGTATTGCATATACCGATGGTACGGAGCGGATTACACAGTTGAATCGTTCTGTGGAAAATAATCTGATGAAGCAGATTGAATATCTGACGAGTATGCTTTACAGCCAGTTAGGTATCACTCAGAGCATATTGGATGGTTCCGCAGACGAGAAGACCATGCTGAATTATTATAACCGTACTATTGAGCCAATCATTTCAGCAATCGTTGACGAAATGAAACGTAAGTTCCTTACCAAAACGGCCAGATCTCAAAAGCAATCAATTCTGTTCTTCCGTGACCCCTTCAAGCTTGTACCGGTAGCTGATCTGTCAGAAATCGCTGACAAATTCACAAGAAACGAGATTATGACATCCAACGAAATTCGGCAGATTATCGGCATGAAGCCGTCTGACGATCCGAAAGCCGATGAGCTGAAGAATAGCAATATCAGCGAGGCAAAATCTGAGCCTTCAAATGAGGGTTCTGATGTCGAATCTGGTGAAAGTGATTCCGGAGCAGATTACGACAGCATCGTAAATGAGCTGCTTGATGGTCTTGAAAAGGAGATTGATGAAATTATAGGAAACTATGTTTCAGATGATGAGGAGGAGACCTAATGGATATTGACGAGCTCCTTCAACATTATGCATCTCCTTATTATGACCCGGTAAAAGCTCATGAATATTATATGAGAACCAGAGAACTTAAGGGGCGTCGTTCTACAACGAAGCTCAATGATGAAGGTAAAGAAATCTGGGCTTATACAAAAAATGAGATAACCAGCGAGAAGAAGGAAAAGGTAAAAGAAGAACAGGAAAAGCGAGAACAAAAAATTGCTGAACTGAGAGCAAAGGCTAAGGCAACCCGAGAGCAGATCTCAGCCAAATTAAAGGAACTGAATGCTCAGCTTACCGAGGAATCTTCGTCAAGAAGGAGTAGGGTTGATTCTCGTAAAAAATCCGATTTGGAGGATATTGGAGAGGAAGCTGAAGACCAGAAAGAGCGTATTGACGAAAAGAAAAATGCTGAGATTGAACGCTTGATGGCGATAGAAATTCCTTCCGGATTATCCAAAGAGGAAAGGGCAAAGCGAGTGGCGGAGCGCAACGAGAAAATCGCAAAGCTTCGTGATGATGCCAGCGAGGATAAAGCTAAGGTGAGTGAGCAGGCGAAAGTTGAAAAGGAAGAGGTGAGGACTTCCGCAAGTCGTAAAAAGAAGCGAATTACCGAAGACGCTAAAGAAGAGAGGGCTGATAATTCTGCGAATGCTAAATCAGAAAGAGAAAAAGTCAGTACAGAGTTAAAGGCTGCTGTCACCGCCGCCAGGGAAGCTTATAAAGCGGCAAAAGAGAACCTTGATGCCACTTATGAGGAGCTCTATCAGCAAGAGTTTGACAAGATAGCTTCCGAATACAAAGCGGTGAAGAAGCGGAAACGGAGGAAGTAGCAATGCAGCTTTCGCGCAATACTGACAAAAAGGAGTGATTTTCAAAATGGAGAAATACGATTTTAGTGGTTGGGCCACTAGAAACGATCTTCTTTGCACTGATGGTCGAACCATCAAAAGGGATGCATTTAAGAGCCAGAATGGACAAACGGTTCCCCTGATTTGGGGACATAATCATTCTGATCCCAATTGTGTGCTTGGTCATGGAGTGCTGGAAAATCGTGATGAGGGCGTTTATGCCTACTGTAGTTTCAATGACAGCGAATCTGGACAGGCAGCGAAGAAGCTGGTTCAGCATGGAGACGTTCGTTCGCTTTCTATTTGTGCCGGTCAGCTTAAACAGGCCGGAGCGAATGTGGTGCATGGCGTTATCTACGAACTGAGCCTTGTTCTGGCCGGAGCCAATCCTGGAGCTTTCATTGATTCCGTCATGGCTCACGGCGAGACTTCAGAAGATCGTACCATTATCGGATATGACGAGAACATTATGATTTATCATTCCGCCGAAGAGGACGACAAATCCGAGGAAAAGAAGACGGAGGAGAAATCCGAATCTAAGGAAGATAAGACTTCTGAAGAAAAGCCTGAGGAAGATGACGAGACAATTGAGCAGGTATTTAATACCCTCAATGAAAAGCAGAAAAATGTGGTTTATGCAATGATCGGACAGGCTATCGGGGAAACCGATGAGCCCGAAGATAAAAATGATGACGATTCTAAAGGAGGAAATACCGAGATGAAGCATAACGTGTTTGACAACGATAAGAAAAACGAGACCGGTGGCTTTCTGACCCATTCCGCGCAGGAAGACATCATTAAGATGGCGAAGACCAGTCAGGTTGGTACTTTCCAGACGGCTCTTCAGCTTTATGCGGAGCAGAATGGCCTTCAGCATGATGCGGTCAGCGGCGGCTTTGTTCAGACTGGCGACGGAAACGTGACGAGCCTGTTCCCGGAATACCAGGAAGTACGTCCGGGCGCACCTGAACTCATTACCAACGACCAGGGCTGGATTACCAATGTAATGAGAAAGGTACATAAGAGCCCGATTTCCAGAATCAGAACCAGCCAGACAGACATTCGTGGCATTGACGCTCTTCGCGCCAGAGGCTACAAGAAAGGAAAAGAGAAGCAGCAGGCCGGTAATTTCAAGCTGGTGCGCAGAACCACCGATCCGCAGACTGTTTATGTGAAGAATGCTCTGCATCGCGATGACATCGTTGACATCACCGACTTCGATTACGTGAAGTACCTGTATGACATCGACCGCCTGATGCTTAACGAAGAGCTGGCCATTGCGATGATGCTGGGTGACGGCCGTGAAGACGGCGACGAGGGCAAGATCGATCCGGATAAGATCAGACCCATCTGGACGGACGACGACCTCTACACTATTCACGCCGATTTGGATGTTGAAGCTGCAAAGAAGGAACTTCAGGGTACCAACACCGGGGTAAACTTCGGTGAAAATTATATTTACGCTGAAGCTATGATCAATGCGGTTCTGTATGCGAGGGAACATTACAAGGGTACCGGTACTCCGGATATGTACATTACCCCGCATATGCTCAATGTGATGCTTCTGGCCCGTGATATGAACGGCCGCAGAATCTATGCTTCCAAGGCGGAGCTTGCGTCTGCCTTCAATGTGGGTGAGATTCTCACTGCCGAGCAGTTCGAGGGCAAGACCCGTAAGACGGATGACAGCAAGACCAAGAAGCTGCTCGCTATCATCACGAATCTGAATGACTACTCTCTGGGCGCTACGAAGGGCGGAGAAGTCACCCACTTTACGCAGTTCGATATCGACTTTAACCAGGAGAAGTCCCTTCTGGAGACCAGATGCTCCGGTGCTCTGACCAGAGTGTACTCTGCCATTGCGATCGAAGAGGATGTAACGGAAAACCCTTAATCGGCTTCTCCGTTAGTCCCGAAGATGGGGGAGCCAATCTGTTCGGGAAAACAGTAGATTCGTTACAGGAGAATGTTGTTGTCGGGGAGTCCGAGATTACCGGTACATTGAAGCATGTTACCGGATACACGGGATTCAGCAGCAATACTTCTGAGCAGGAAGGAAACTATCTTGCTTTGAAAGTTGATGCTGATTCCGAGGATGCAATTGTGACCGTTGAGCTTGTTGGCGGTACCAAAGGACCGGTTACGCTCGATGAAGACATGAACATCGTACTCCTTATCAAGAATAAGGATACTCAGAGCATCAAGGTGACGGTGAACGATGGGGAAGATTCCGCTACCAAGACTTATGGGCTTACCGGATTGACTTTGGAGACCGAGTAAAGGAGAAAATTCAAAATGGCAAAGTTTTTTGGGAAAATCGGCTATGCAGTATCAAAGGATGTTCGTCCTGGTGTTTGGGATGGAGAAATCACTGAGCGAGAGTATTTCGGAGATTTGATTCGGAATACCAGTCGGTATCAGACTTCTGATAAGCTCAATGACGACATCAACATTTCCAATGAGATCAGCATTGTGGCCGATCCTTTTGCCTATCAGAATTTTCACACAATGCGGTATGTTGAGTTCATGGGAGCAAAGTGGAAGATTTCCAGTGTCGAAGTGCAGTATCCGCGTCTGATTCTGACGGTAGGAGGTGTATATAATGACTGATCGACGAATCTTGTTTCACAAACTATTGTGCGAGATATTATCCTGCCCGATAGAAGGCGAACAGTGCCGATGTTATTTTCAGCCTCCGGAATCTATTAAGATGAATTACCCCGCCATTGTATATAGCCTTGACGATATTGACAAGACGTATGCGAATGACGGGGTATATTTGTCTAATCGAAGATATGCCATTACCGTCATTGATAAAGATCCGGATACGTCCTTGGTGCAGAAAGTAACGAATTTACCGATGAGCCGGTTCGACCGGCATTTTAAAAAAGATAACCTGAATCACTACATTTTTAATGTGTATTTCTGAGATTGGAGGAATAATTCAATGAGTAAACTTGTTTGGGATAAAGTTGGGGAACGGTTTTACGAAACCGGTTGTGACCATGGCGTCCTTTATCCGATCCAGACTGGCGGAAAATACAACAAGGGGGTTGCGTGGAATGGTCTGAGTGCGGTGACGGAGAGTCCTTCTGGAGCAGAACCCTCCCCTATTTATGCGGATAATATCAAGTATCTGAATCTGATGTCCGCAGAAGATTTTGGTGGAACCATCGAGGCATATACCTATCCAGATGAATTCTCTGAATGTGATGGATCGGTGGAGATTGCGCCTGGCGTATTTGCCGGCCAGCAGAGCAGGAAGGTATTTGGTCTTTCTTATCGGACGATTCTGGGAAATGACGTGGACTCCGATGATTACGGTTACAAACTCCATTTGGTGTATGGCTGCTTGGCTTCGCCGTCTGAGAAGGGCTACCAGACCAAGAATGATAGTCCAGAACCGATCGCGCTTTCTTGGGAATTTAGCACAACGCCGGTTGAAATTACGAAGACGATCGAAGGCAAGAAGCTGAAACCTACAGCAATCCTTACTTTCGACTCCACGAGAGTAGATGCCAAGAATTTGGCAGCTTTGGAGGAAATTCTTTATGGTAAAGATCCGACCACAGAAGAAGGAAATGACGGCGTTGACCCCAGACTTCCGCTTCCGGATGAAGTAATCGAGATCATGACCAAGGAAAACCCTTAATGAGCCTTTCCGTTAAGCCTGAAGACGGAGAGGCTGTTTTATTCGGAAAAACAGTAAATGAATTACAGAGTGATGTGGTTGTCTCCGATGATGAGGTGACAGGCACTCTGAAGTATGTCGATGGTTATGTTGATTTCAGCAGTAATGTTTCAGAACAGTCGGGCAATTATCTGGCTCTCAAGATTGAAGCTGAGCCGGCTGAAGCTGAAACGGTTGTTGAACTTGTAGGCGGTACCAAAGGACCGGTTACTCTCGATGACGACATGAACATCGTACTTCTTATCAAGAATAAGGATACTCAGAGCATTAAGGTGACTACCACACACAACGAGGAAAGTGTCACTAAGACTTATGGTCTTTCTGGACTTACCTTGGAAACAGAATAATGTAAATGTATAGGAAGCCTCGTATTCAATGTGCGGGGCTTCTTTTTATTTGAAAGGAGAAAAAATTATGCTTAAGAAAACTATTCCCTATATCGATCTGAATGGCGTTGAAAGAAAAGAGGATTTCTATTTTCACCTGTCAAAGCCGGAAATTGTAAAGATGCAGACAAGTGTTAAGGGCGGCTATGACGTGCAGCTCAAAAGCATTGGCGCCGGTGCCGATGGCGGCCAGATTATGGAGTTCTTTGAGGACCTTATTAAGAAGGCTTACGGTGTCAAGAGTGAGGATGGCCGTCGCTTTATGAAGTCTGAAGAGATTTCCAGATCCTTTATGGAATCCCCTGCTTACGAGGTTCTCTTCGAGGAACTGGTTACAAATGACAAGGCAGCAGCAGACTTTGTGAACGCAGTGATGAATGTTGGCAATTCTACAACGACTCCTGCAATCGCAGCAAACGCTCAGAGTTAAAGGAGAGGTAAGAGATGCTCCGAATCACGATACCATCCACAGAATTCTGGGATGAGGTGAAGCAAGAGTTTGTTTACACAAAGGCTCAGACCTTGCAATTGGAGCATTCTCTTGTTTCTCTTTCAAAATGGGAATCGAGATGGAATAAGCCGTTTCTGACAAAGCAGGAAAAAACTTTGGAAGAAACTATAGATTATGTAAAATGCATGACTCTTACGCAGAATGTGAATCCGGAAGTTTATAACTATCTGACGAACAGCAATATCAATGAGGTCAATAAGTATATCGCACTTCCTATGACTGCCACCCGGTTTTTCGAAGAGAAAAAAACACAGGGGAGCAGAGAGCAGATTACGGCAGAACTCATTTATTACTGGATGATAGCTTTGAACATTCCGTTTGAATGCCAGAAGTGGCATCTCAATAAACTATTCACTCTGATAAGGGTATGTGATGTGAAAAGCAGGCCGCCGAAGAAGCATAGCCGCAGGGAAATTATGAAGCGGAATGCGGCATTGAACGCGGCTCGAAGAAAGAAATGGAACACGAAAGGGTGATTACTATGAGTAATAGCAGCTTGGTGAATTGTACAGTAAAAAGTCCAAACCACAGCGGAGCTAGGACACATTCGATTGACCGAATCACTCCGCATTGTGTAGTTGGACAGCTTTCGGCAGAATCTATTGGCGGCTGCTTTACCAGTCCCAGTAGAGAAGCGTCCTGTAATTATGGAATCGGGACTGATGGACGAGTTGTTCTGTGTGTAGACGAAGCAAACAGAAGCTGGTGTTCTTCCAGTAACGCAAATGACCAGCGGGCTGTGACAATTGAGTGCGCCAGTGATATGACCGATCCATATGCCATGACAAGTGCAGTATATGAGAAGCTGGTGGCTTTGTGTGTTGATATCTGCCAGAGAAATGGCAAGTCAAAGCTAATCTGGTTTGGCGACAAAGATAAATCTCTGAATTACAGTCCGAAGTCGAGCGAGATGATCCTCACGGTTCATCGATGGTTTGCTAATAAAGCCTGTCCTGGGGATTGGCTGTATTCCAGGCTGGGAGACCTTGCGAATCGAGTAACATCTCAGCTTGGCGGAAGTACGACGGACAGTACCTCCAAAACTTACAAAACAGGTCTGTATAAGGTTGATGTCGGCGATCTGAACATTCGAAAAGGCCCCGGGACAAATTATGGAACCAATGGAATGATTACCGACCGGGGTACTTATACAATTACCGAAATTCAGAACGGTTACTGGGGTAGGTTGAAATCCGGTGCCGGATGGATCAGTGTTCATGAGGCTTATTGTACCTATAAAGGTGCGGCTTCCGGCGAATCAGAAGAAAAGCCTTCAAGTAATTTTCTGGTTCAGGTAGACATTCCCGATTTGTATATCCGCAAAGGCCCTGGAACGAATTACGGAAACAATGGTTTTTGTCCGAAAGGCGTATATACCATTGTCGAAGTTAAGAGCGGTGCCGGTTCCGATGCTGGATGGGGTAAGCTGAAATCCGGTGCCGGATGGATTTCCCTGGATTATGCAACTCGGATTTAAAGAGGACATACCATGATAAGTTTCAGACAAAAGGGTGACTTCTCCAAGTTGACCCGCTTTCTGGAAAGAGCAAAAGAAGCGGTTCATATTGGAGACCTGGATAAGTTTGGTAAAGAGGGAGTAGCCGCCCTTGCGTCTGCAACACCGGTAGATTCTGGGGAAACGGCGAATTCCTGGTATTACGAAATCGAGAATCGAAAAGGTTCGGTTACGATTTCATTCCATAATTCAAATGTTCAAAATGGAGTTCCAATTGCTGTTATTTTGCAGTACGGACATGGGACTCGAAACGGCGGCTGGGTACAGGGGCGAGATTATATCAATCCTGCTATCCAGCCTATTTTTGACAAAATCGCAAATAACGCATGGAAGGAGGTTACTAAGCTATGAGTACGACAATTGACGAAAGAGTCGTTGAAATGCGATTCGATAACAAGCAGTTTGAGCAGAATGTTCAGACCAGTATATCGACAATTGAAAAGCTCGAAAAAAGCTTAAATCTCAAAGGTGCCTCCAAAGGATTGGAAGATGTGAATGCCGCAGCCAAAAACTGCAACATGACTCCGCTTTCCAACGCAGTTGAGACGGTAAAGATGCGGTTCTCAGCGTTGGAAGTCATGGCAGTTACGGCTCTGGCAAACATCACAAATTCAGCGTTAAATGCTGGTAAAAATATTGTTTCTGCACTGACGATCGATCCGATTAAGACGGGATTTCAGGAGTACGAAACACAAATCAATGCAGTTCAGACTATTCTTGCCAATACACAGAGTAAAGGGACAACGATTGATCAGGTAAATGCGGCTCTTGATGAGCTGAACAAATATGCCGACCAGACGATTTACAATTTTACGGAAATGACCCGTAATATTGGTACTTTCACAGCGGCCGGCGTTGATTTGGATAAATCAGTAACCTCGATTAAAGGTATTGCAAACTTAGCGGCTGCTTCAGGTTCTAACGCTTATCAGGCCAGTACCGCTATGTATCAGCTTTCGCAGGCGATTGCAGCAGGTAAGGTTAGTTTGCAGGACTGGAACTCCGTTGTGAATGCGGGAATGGGCGGTCAGCTATTCCAGGATGCTTTAAAGAGAACGGCCGAACACTTTGGCGTGAATATGGACGCCATGATTGAGAAGTACGGTTCATTCCGAGCATCTCTAACCGAAGGCGGATGGCTGACAACCGAGGTTCTGACCGAAACTTTGACGCAGTTGTCCGGGGCTTATTCGGAGGCGGACCTCATTGCACAGGGATATACCGAAGAACAGGCTAAAGAGATTACAGAACTGGCTCAAACAGCATTGGACGCAGCCACTAAGGTAAAGACATTCACGCAGTTATGGGACACTCTGAAAGAATCAGTTCAATCTGGCTGGACGCAAAGCTGGGAGATTATTATTGGTGACTTCGAAGAAGCAAAAGAACTTTTAACCGAGGTCAGCAATTCTCTTGGCAACATGGTAAATGCTTCTGCCGAAGCAAGAAACAAGATGTTGCAGGACTGGAAAGACCTTGGCGGTCGAACCGCCTTGATCGAATCGGTAAGAAACGCCTTTGAAGGTTTGGCAGGAGTAATAAAGCCTATCCGAGAGGCGTTTAAGGAAGTCTTTCCACCGATGACAGGAGAGCAACTTTACAATCTTACCGTCGGATTGCAGGAACTCACAGAAAAATTCAAAATAGGTGAAGAAACGGCGAATAACCTGAAGAGAACATTCAAAGGGGTATTCGCTTTATTTGATATCGGGCTTCAGGGTGTCAAAGCACTGGTTGGCGGATTTGCCGACCTGATTGGTTATGTGGCTCCGGCCGGAGATGGGATTCTTGGTTTTACAGCCAGCATTGGAGATTTCATTGTTGGTATTGATGAAGCCATTAAATCTTCCGATGCCTTTAACAAAGCTATCGAGGGAATCGGAGATTTTCTGAAACCAATTGCAGATGGAGTAAAGACCTTTGTAAAAACAGTCGCCGATGCTTTCAGCGAGTTTGCGAATGTTGATACCAGTGGTCTCGATAATTTTGCGGATAAGGTACAGACCCGATTTGAACCGTTTGTAAAATTGGGCGAACTGGTAAAGAAGGCGTTTGAGGGTATTATTGGGATTGTCGAGAAGGCAGCTCCAGTTTTATCAAAGCTCGGTTCTATTGTCGCAAATGCGTTTGGAAACCTTGGGGAAGCAATTCTCACAGCATTTGATACTGCAAGTTTTGACCCGATTTTAGACTTGATCAATACTGGATTGTTTTCTGCAATTCTAATTGGAGTGAAAAAGTTCATTGATTCTCTATCGGAAATCACAGAAAACGGCGGCGGAATTCTTGGTTCGTTCAAAGATATTTTGGATGGGGTTAAGGGAAGCCTCGAAGCATGGCAGTCGAGTCTAAAGGCTGGGACTCTTCTGAAAATTGCCGGCGCTATGGCAATTCTGACCGCAGCGATTGTAGCATTGTCTCTGGTTGATTCCGAGAAGCTAAATGCATCCTTGGGGGCTTTGAGTGTTCTGTTCGTCGAACTGCTTGGCTCTATGGCCATCTTTGAAAAGATAATGAACGGAGCAGCAATCAAGGGAATGGGACAGTTGACCATTGCGATGATTGGGATGTCTACTGCTGTTCTTATTCTTGCGGGTGCAGTTCAAAAATTATCTGGTTTGGATTGGGATGAGCTTCTGAAAGGATTAGTCGGTGTTGCTGGGTTATCCGCTATTTTAGTAGCATCTGCAACAGCACTTTCCAAAACATCGAAAGGGTTGATAAGAGGTTCTGCTGGTTTAGTAGTATTTGCAGCAGCGATTCGAGTCCTTGTAGGAGCAGTTGAAGATTTAGGAGCTTTGGATGTAGGCTCTTTGGCTAAAGGTCTAATCGGAGTCGGCGTTCTTTGCACAGAACTGGCATTGTTCCTGAAGGCTACGGATTTGGATGGAATGGGTGTTCTGAAAGGAACAGGGTTGGTTCTTCTTGCGGCATCCATCAATATTCTGGCGGACGCAGTTGGCGCATTTGGTGCTTTGGATATTTCCAGTCTTTTGAAGGGACTATCTGCGGTTGCAGTAGTTCTTACCGAGCTGGCGGTATTCACCAAAGTGACAGCAAACGCAAAACATGTAATTTCCACCGCTACAGCGATGACGATTCTTGGAGCAGCCATGCTCGTGTTTGGCGAAGCTGTAGAAAAGATGGGGAACTTGTCCTGGGGAGAGATTGGACGAGGGCTTACTACAATGGCTGGTTCTCTGGCAGCGGTGACGGTTGCGATGAATCTTCTTCCAAATGGAATGATATCGAAAGCAACTGGAATGATAGAAGTCGGTGCGGCATTACTCATCATCGGCGAAGCAGTCCGAAATATGGGTGGAATGTCCTGGGATGAAATCGCCAGAGGATTAGTAACCCTTGCAGGTTCCATGACCATTCTTGTTGTGGCGCTTAATGCGATGAAGACTGCACTTCCGGGTGCGGCAGCAGTTCTTACGGTGTCCGCTGCGTTAGCGATATTTACCCCAGTTCTAAAGTCGTTGGGAAATATGTCCTGGGAGAGCATTGCTAAAGGATTGGTGGCACTGGCTGGTTCTTTCACTGTTCTCGGCGTTGCAGGAGTTGCATTAGGACCATTGACCCCAGCTATTTTAGGACTTTCGGCCGCCATTGCTGTATTGGGAGTGGGATGTCTGGCCGCAGGCGCAGGTATTCTTGCATTTTCTACTGGACTTTCTGCTTTGGCAGTATCTGGAGCAGCAGGAGCAGCGTCTCTCGTGGTGGCAGTATCCAGTATTCTTAGTCTGATTCCGCTCCTGTTCGAATCAATCGGAGAAGGAATCCTTTCTCTAGCAGGAGTAATCGCAAATGGTGGACCAGCTATTGCCGAGGCATTTACAGTATTGGTGCTCGCCGCAGTCGAGGCTCTAGTTACGGCTGTGCCAGCGGTCGTGGATGGGCTATTTGTCTTGATTGACAGTGTCCTTTCGGCTCTGGTCGAACATACGCCGACTATCGTGGAGCAGCTATTTGATATTCTGATTGGTATTATTCAGGCTATCACGACGAAACTGCCGGAATTGATTAAGGCCGGAGTAGAGTTACTGATGGCTTTCTTTGACGGGGTAATCGACGCCTTGAGTGGCATTGATGTGAATGTACTCATCAAAGGAATCGCCGGAATTGGTTTGCTTTCAGCGATTATGCTTGCTCTCAGTGCTGTTGCCTCCTTGGTGCCTGGAGCTATGCTTGGCGTTCTTGGAATGGGTGCAGTCATCGCGGAATTGGCATTGGTTCTGGCGGCTGTTGGAGCTCTGGCTCAGATTCCTGGGTTGGAATGGCTTATCGGCGAGGGCGGAAATCTTCTTCAGGGAATCGGTACTGCGATTGGCAAATTTGTCGGTGGCATTGTTGGCGGTTTCATGTCTGGAGTCTCCAATCAGTTCCCTCAAATTGGCGCAGACCTTTCTGCATTTATGACGAATGTGCAGCCATTTATCGAAGGAGCCACACAGCTTAACCCTTCCATGCTGGATGGTGTGAAAGCGTTGGCGGAAACAATCCTTATTCTAACCGCTGCTGATATTCTGAACGGATTGACTTCCTGGCTTACTGGCGGATCTTCTCTGAGCGACTTTGCTACCCAACTTGTTCCCTTCGGTGAAGCTATGCGTGATTTTTCCATCGCCATTGCTGGTATGGATGGGGAATTAGTAGCAAATGCGGCCACCGCCGGAAGGACGCTTGCGGAGATGGCGGCAACTCTTCCTAATTCTGGAGGGGTTATCGGATTCTTTACAGGCGAAAATGATATGAGTGCTTTCGGCGCCCAGCTTATTCCATTTGGCGAAGCGATGATGGGGTTTGCAAATGCCGTAAGAGGACTGGATGCAGATACCGTTACAAATGCTGCTACCGCAGGAAAGGCCATGGCTGAAATGGCGACCACAATTCCGAATTCCGGAGGCGTGGTAGGATTCTTTGCTGGTGAAAATGATATGGACGCTTTTGGCGAGCAGCTTGTGCCGTTTGGTAAAGCAATGATGCTATTCTCTCAGGCTGTAAAGGGTCTGGATGCGAATGTGATCGTGGAATCTGCTACAGCGGGAAAAGCTTTGATCGAATTGGCAAATACGGTTCCAAACAGTGGAGGTGTCGTTGGCTTCTTTACTGGAGAGAACGACATGGATACGTTCGGGGAAAAGCTGGTGCCGTTCGGTAAAGCGATGAAATCCTATTCTGACGCAATTGCAGGCATTGATGTGGAGGCTGTTACGAATTCTGCAACGGCTGGCAAAGCAGTGGTTGAATTGGCAAATACATTACCGAATACGGGTGGATTGGTAAGCTGGTTTACCGGAGACAACGATATTGCAGCCTTTGGTACGAGCCTGGTTTCCTTTGGTAAGAGCTTCGCACAATACTCCGACTATATGAAGGATGTGGATGCGAATATCGTTACTACCACGACCAATGCTGCGACATCCATTGTTGAGCTTCAGAAAAGTCTTCCCAAAGAAGGTGGATGGTTCTCTGATGATATGACACTTGCCAGCTTCGGCAGCGATATGGCTTCGTTCGGAGCTCATTTCAGCAATTATTACAACAGCATCAGCGGTATTGATACGACATTGCTGTCCGGAGTAATTACCCAGACAAATCGGCTTGTAAGTATGGCAAATGGGATGGTTGGTCTGGATACAAGCGGTATGACTTCTTTCAGTTCCGCATTGACAACACTTGGTGAAACTGGTGTGACCGGATTTATCAATGCGTTCAATAATGCAGAATCGAAAGTAACGGCTGCGGCTTCGAGTATGTTGTCATCCTTCATCAATGGAGCAAATGCAAAGAAATCCGAACTGACAACAACGTTCACCACGCTGGTTCAGGCTGTATTGACAGCTATCAATGGAAAACAGGGCGAGTTCCAGACCAGTGGTTCCACACTTATGGTTAAGTTTATAGCCGGAGTACGATCTCAGGATAGTCCTTCCAGAACAACCTTTACCAATATCGTTAGCGGTTGTTTGACTGCAATACGAAATAAGTATGGGGAATTTACATCGACCGGAACCCAGACCATGGTGAAGCTGATTGCTGGTGTCAGATCACAGGACAGCAGTGCGCGGATGGCATTCACAACCATTATCAGTGCTTGTCTCACTGTAATTAAAAATAAGTATGCAGAATTTACTTCGACGGGTAGAGAGTGCATGGTTAAGTTTATTGCTGGTGTGAGAAGCAAGGATAGTGAACTCCGAACCGCATTTACAACCACGTTGAGTGGTTCCATAACTGCTATCAAAGATTATTATAGCCAGTTCAAATCTGCTGGTTCATATCTGGTTGACGGTTTCTGTGATGGTATCAGTGAAAATACTTGGAAAGCAGAAGCAAAAGCGAGAGCCATGGCAGCAGCAGCCGCAGAAGCGGCAGAAGATGAATTGGATGAGCATTCCCCTTCTAAACGCTTCTATGGAATCGGTAACTTTGCGGGAGTCGGCTTCATAAATGCGTTGATTGACAATGTCTCCAAGGCTGGAAAAGCTGGACAGGAAATTGCCAGATCCTCTATTGACGGACTGAATGACATCATTTCCAGAATTGCAGATTATGTGGACGCGGATATGGATGTCCAGCCTACTATTCGACCGGTTCTTGATCTGTCTGCTGTGGAAGCAGGGACTGGAAGGCTGAATACTCTGTTTAGCAGAAATCAGGCATTGTCCGTCAGCACTGGAATGAATGACCGGGTTTCCGAGATGGAAGTTCAAAATGGAGAAAGTTCTCCTACTGGAAATACCTATCAATTCACGCAAAACAATTATTCGCCTAAGGCTCTGTCGAGAATTGATATTTATCGGCAGACAAAGAATCAATTTTCGGCGATGAAAGGGCTGGTGGGTAACACATGATTAGAGCGGTAACTGTAACTAATTATTTGGGCGAATCAAAGAGATTTGAATTAGCGTTCCCGGAGGAATCCGGGTTCGCTGTTCAATCTATCAGTGGATTGGGGCCGAGCAAAGCAGATATTAACACGACAGAAATCTCTACAAATGACGGTTCACTATATAATTCAGCAAGAGTAAATTCCAGAAATATTGTCATGTCTTTGAAATTGATGTTTAATCCGCAGATCGAAGACACTAGACATGACTCCTACAAATATTTTCCGATAAAGAAGAGAGTAACACTTCTCATTGAGACGGATAATCGTATTTGTGAGACCTATGGCTATGTGGAATCGAATGAGCCGGATATTTTCAGCAGTGACGAGACAACGCAGATTTCCATCGTGTGTCCCGATCCTTATTTTTATTCTGCTGGTCCGGATGGAACCAACACAACGATTTTCTATGGGGTAGAACCTCTGTTTGAGTTTGCTTTTTCCAATGAATCTTTGACTGAATCTCTGATTGAATTCGGCGAGATCAAGAACGAAACCGAGCAGACAGTTTATTATTCTGGCGATGCTGAGATTGGGGTTGTAATTACCATCCATGCGATCGGAAACGTGAAAAATATTACGATTTACAATACCGGAACGAGAGAGGTAATGCGTATTGATACTGATAAATTGGAGCAGCTAACGGGTTCCGGAATGGTTGCCGGCGATGAAATCATCATCTCCACCATTAAAGGGGATAAATCAATTACGCTTCTCCGAAACGGTATCTACACCAATATTTTAAACTGCCTTGATAAAGATTCTGACTGGTTTCAGCTTTCTAAAGGTGATAATATTTTCGCTTATGTGGTAGAAGAAGGAACAACCAATGTGCAGTTTAAGATTGAAAATAGAACAGCGTTTGAGGGGGTATAGTTATGGAATTGATTGTTCTGGACACTTCTCTGAAAATGCTTTCTGTGCTTGATACTTTTGAGTCGCTGATATGGACGGAGCGGTACTCAGCCTATGGAGATTTTGAGGTATATACGAGTATCAATGATTCTGTTCTTGAAATCCTGAAAGATGACTACTATCTCTGGCTGAAAGAATCTGACCAGGCCATGATTGTCGAGGATAGAAAGATTGAGTCCGATGCTGAAAACGGAAACCACTTCACGGTCACTGGAAGGTCGTTGGAATCCATTCTGGAGCGCCGTATCATTTGGAAGCAGACGATTCTGAGCGGAAACTTTCAAAATGGAATCAAAAAGCTGCTGGACGAGAACATCATTAGTCCTTCCGATGCTTCCCGAAAGGTGGAAGGACTGATATTTGAGGCATCCACGGACCCAGCGATTACCGGACTGACGGTAGATGCACAGTTTACCGGAGACAATCTGTATGATGCCATTAAAAAACTGTGCGATTCCAAAAATGTCGGTTTCCGAATCAAGCTGTCCGATGATAACAAGTTTGTCTTTAAGCTCTATGCTGGCGCAGACCGTTCTTATGATCAGTTTACGAATCCATACGTAATCTTTTCTCCCAAATTTGAGAATGTAATCAATACCAATTATCTGGAATCAAAGAAGACTTTGAAAACCGTTACTTTGGTTGCTGGAGAGGGAGAGGGAGCCGATCGGAGGACTACAACTGTAGCTTGTGCATCTGGTGCCGGAACGGGTTTGAATCGAAGGGAACTTTACACGGATGCCAGGGATGTTTCTTCGACCGTGGATAATGAAACGTTGACGGACGCCGAGTATAACGCACAGCTTTCTCAAAGAGGTCTGGAGAATCTGGCCGAAAATATCGCAACTAAAACCTTTGAGGGTAAAGTTGAAACAACGAGGATGTACCGATATGGAGAAGACTTCTTCTTGGGAGATATGGTGCAGATTGTGAATGAATATGGCATTGAAGGAAAAGCCCGTGTCACAGAATTTATTCGATCCCAGAGCAAAGAAGGGCTCGATTCGTATCCGACATTCGTTACTGTAGAATAGCAGGAAAGGGGTGAAGAAAAATGAGTGTCACTTATGGGTTCTATAACTCAAAGAACAAAGACCGGCGATACGACGCCATTCAAATGTCCAGTATTTTTGACGGGATCATTCGTGACGGCATTTTGCAGCATGTCGGGACTGCTATGATGGTGAACGCATCTACCGGCATGATGGTGAATGTCGGAATCGGGCGAGCGTGGTTCAATCATACTTGGACACTAAATGATGCCTTACTTCCGTTGTCTGTACCAGAATCGGAAGTGATTCTAAACCGAATTGACGCAGTTGTTTTGGAAGTAGATTCAAGGGAATCGATTCGTGCAAATGCAATCAAAATCATCAAAGGCACGCCGGCCACCAATCCGGTGAAACCAACGATGATTAGCACAAATGACCGTTGGCAGTATCCATTAGCGTATATTCGGGTGAATTCCGGGGTTACTTCCATTCGCCAGGCAGACATTACAAATGCGGTTGGTACATCGGAGTGTCCGTTCGTGACGGCTCCATTGGAGATGATGTCCATCGATGCCTTGGTTGCGCAGTGGAAAGACCAGTGGGATGCCTTCTATGAAAAAGAGACATCCGATATGGAAGCCACAAATGCCTTCTGGAAAGAGCAGTGGACAACATGGTTTAACGCCCAGACGGAAGAAATCCAGCAATCTTATCTGGAATGGGAAAAACAGTGGGATGACTGGTATGCCGCTCAGACGGCGGATATGCAGGAGACAAACGTCTATTGGAAACAGTTGTGGGCGTCCTGGTTTAACGAGTATACAAATGACAATACATCCGAAATGGCTGCGTGGAGAGAAAATGCTCAGGCATTGTTTGATGAGTGGTTCCAGCAGTTGAAGGATACTCTTTCGGAAGATGTGGAAGCGAACCTGGCAAACCAGATATTGGAGTTGCAGGAAAGGACGAAGGTTCTGGAAGAAATTGTAGATGGAATTCGGACGGAATTTACCGTGTACAACAAGCTTTATGACAATGGATACGAGAATTACGACAATCTTCTCGATTCATCCGAAGGAACTATTATCGACAGTAACGTGGACCCGATTGTGGCTCGTGCATATTCCAGCTCCTTGATTCTGGATAGCAATGGACAGCCTATCGATGGCCGCGTTATTTTTTGTATTAAGTAAAAGGAGGACATGTCAAAAATGAAAATTACGGATTACGAGAAAGTCCAAACGTTGGATTCGAGCAATATTGTATTGATCGATGGAAACAATGGGACAAAAACCATCCTTGTAAGCGATCTCGCAAAGGCTTTGGTTAAGCTTCTCAGTTCTCAGGACTTTATTTCCGGAGTTAATCTGTCGGAGCTTACGCAGATTAACGCGCTGACAGCAGATGACAAACTGCTGATTGGAACGGCTGAGGGAAACAAAGCCATTGGTGCAGACGATTCACTCTTTGCGATTCTGGACGCTTTCATTCCGAAGGAGCAGCGTCGGATGATTTACAGAGGGAAGAATCTTGGTGCTGTTGTGACTGAAGAGCAGAAGGCCAACATTAAGAATGGGACTTTTAAGGGTTTCTTCCTTGGCGATTATTGGACTATCGGCAGCTATACTTGGAGGATTGTGGATTTCGATTACTGGTATAACTGCGGCGATACAGCATTCACTACCCCTCATCTGGTTATTATGCCGGATAAACCGCTTTACAACGCACAGATGAACGAGACAAACATCACAACCGGCGGGTACGTTGGTTCTAAAATGTACACTGAAAATCTGGCACAGGCAAAGACGTTGGCGGCAAGCGCGTTTGGCGATTTGATTCTCACCCATCGCGAACATTTGACAAATGCAGTCACAAACGGATATCCGTCTGGTGGGTCTTGGTATGATTCGACATTGGAACTTCCTAATGAGATTATGATGTACGGAAGCTTAGTGTTTACACCGGCAGGAGATGGGACAACGATTGTAAATCGTTATACGACTGGAAAGACACAGCTTGCTTTGTTTACAGTAGTCCCGAAACTGATTTCGAACAGACAGACTTTCTGGCTCAGAGATGTCGTTTCTTCGGCTAGTTTCGCTGATGTGGGCGGCTATGGCAATACGAACTACTACAACGCTTCGTACTCTGGTGGAGTTCGTCCGGTCTTCGCTATTGGTTAGTCTGAATCCAGGGGCCTTGTGCCCCGTGAAAAAACCGTACACAGGTGACAACTATTTGTGTTATAAAGAGAAAAAATCTAAAGAAAGGCGAGAATCAAAATGGGTGATAAGATTTATAAAATTACTCTGACCGATGGTACAGTCATTAACGATTTGAAGTTGAATGGAAATAATTTTATTTCTTCAACTGAAATTGAAGAGTCGGTCTTTGACGGCAATCTTCTGACTGTAACGATTAACGACGGCGAGAAGGATGAAATCCATACTAATATGGAACTGGTTCAGATTTCCAAAGTAGGTTCGTCATACTGGTTTGTACTTCGGGATATTCCCGAAACTGAGCTGGCATTTATCAAGATGCAGTCGGATATCGAATATGTTGCCATGATGTCCGAAATTGAACTGTAAGGGAGGATCATAGAAATGGCAGAACATAGCAAAAATTACGATAAAGTAAAGCGGTACTACAATATGGGTATGTGGAACGAAACCCGTGTTCGTAACGCGGTAAAAATGAATTGGATTACAGAAGAGGAATTCAAAGAAATCACAGATAAGGAATATGCATGAGTGTCCTTGTAAGTGATCGAACTGAATCCAAATTCGAGGCAATTACATATTCAATCGAATTACACGATATGTTAATTGACCTTATGCAGCGTAGTTTCGGAGTAAAAGATCTGGATCAGCTTGTCCGTGTAAGATATGCTCACGGAAAGGATGCAACAGAGGACTTTTCAAAATATAGATATTTGATGCTGAACTATAAAAATCGTATTGATCAGTTGGCCTCCATGCTAACCAGCAATGTCCGAGCGGCAAATTCTATTTATCCGACTACGCTGCATGAATATGAGAAAAGAAGAGATTATCAGAATACAGCCATAGTAAACTGCGAGCAACTCTTGAACGAGCTGCAACGAATCGTTGAGATATTCGAAGTGGACGTTAATCTCTACAGTCGCTATGTTAAAGCTATCGACCGAGAAATCGGATTGATAAAGAAGTGGCGTCAACGAGATAACCGAATCAAGTCACAGTTAAGAGGGTAATGTCTAATTATGCGTCGTTTCTTCGGCTAATTTCGCTAATGTGAACAACAATGGCAATACGAACTACAACAACGCTTCGAACTCTAATGGAGTTCGTCCGGATTCTCTGCCTAACCAACAGAGAAGGAGACATTGTCCTTTCCGAATGGATAAATAGCAAAGCCGGACGCAATTTACTACGGTAAGTATTGCTATCACGGTGAATGATTTATGAACTACGAGGAGATTATCTGTGACGCCAATAACTTGTATAGGGCTTACAAGGTTTCTGTCAAAACCAGCAAATGGAAAGAGACTACACAGAAATTCATGATGAACTTTCTTCGGTATATCTTTTCCATTCAAGAGGACCTGATGAATCGGACCCTTCAAAATGGACCGACGCAGGAATTTACGCTGTTTGAGAGAGGCCGAGTAAGACCTATTACAAGTATTCAAATTCGGGATCGCATTATTCGGCATGTCTTATGCGATGAAGTTTTGCTTCCAGAAGTGAAGAAGCATATTATCTACGACAATTGCGCCTCGATTAAAGGAAGAGGTATCTCCCACCAACGGGACAGGTTCGAAGTTCATCTCCGTAAATACTATCGGTTGTATGGAAATGAAGGGTGGATATTGTTCGGTGACTTTTCCAAGTTTTACGACAATATTATTCATGAGATTGCTAAACGGGAACTCTTAAAGCTGTTTAATGACGATGAATTTATTGACTGGCTGTTGACACAGATTTTTGATGGATTCAAAATCGATGTTTCTTATATGACGGATGAAGAATACGCCAGATGTATGTCCGATACTTTCAACAAGCTGGAGTATAGGAAAATTCCGGAATCCACACTGACAGGCGAAAAGTGGATGGAGAAGTCGGTAAACATTGGCGACCAGCTATCTCAGGTAATTGGGATTTATTATCCGTACCGGATTGACAATTACGTCAAGTATGTACGGAGTCAGAAGTTCTATGGAAGATACATGGATGACTGGTACATCATGAATCCGAGTAAAGAGGAATTGTTGGATTTGCTCGATAATATTCATCGGATTGCAGAAGGGTATGGAATCCATATCAATAAGAAGAAAACTCGTATTGTGAAGATTTCCAGCACTTATAAATTTCTGCAAATCAAATATAGCTTAACGGATTCCGGAAAGATAATCAAACGAATCAATTCAAAGCGGGTTACTACGATGCGAAGAAAGCTCAAGAAGCTCGCTGTCAAGGTGAAGAATGAGGAGATTTCGTATGAAAATGTAGAGAACATGTTTCGAGGCTGGATGGGAGGCTTCTATAAGCTTTTATCCAGGGAGCAAAGGAAAAACTTAATAGGTCTCTATGAAGATTTGTTTGAAAAATCGATTACGATTGTCAACAAAAAGATCGTTGTAACCGACAAAATCAAATAAATATTGGAGGATGCTAAAATGGAGCCATGGTTTCAAATGGTAGCAACAATTGTTTGCGCCGTCATAGCTTCTTCTGGGTTTTGGGCGTATATCCAGAAACGAGGCGAAAAGAAAGATGTAAAAACTCAAATGCTCATCGGATTAGCGCATGACCGGATTGTGTATCTTGGAATGTGTTATATCGAACGAGGATGGATCACTCAAGACGAGTATGAAAACCTCAATGATTACCTTTATAAACCTTATGAAAAAATGGGTGGGAATGGTTCGGCACAGAAAATCATGCTGGAAGTCAATAAACTTCCCATCCACAAATCGACATATGTTGAAGAAAATTAGTAGGAGGAAAAATCATGATGGAACAGATTATGAATTATGTGCAGCCGGAACTGATCGTCGTGGCGATTGTCCTGTACTTCTGTGGTATGGGTCTGAAACAGACGCAGACAATTAAGGACAAGTATATTCCGCTGATTCTCGGTGCTTCTGGCATCGTCCTTTGTGGGATTTGGGTTCTGGCAACGTGTCCACTGGGGAACGGTCAGGAGATTGCAATGGCTATATTTACGGCAATCGTTCAGGGAATTTTAATGGCGGGCCTCAGTACCTATGTGAATCAAATTATTAAACAGGCAAATAAAGACGAGTAACTGGAGCGGGCAACCGTTCTTTTTTTTATGTCTCAAAAAGAGAGGATGAGAGAATATGGCTATTAACAAAGTAATCTACGGTGGAAAGACATTGATCGATTTGACCGGCGATACCGTAACTGCTGATAAGATTCTTTCCGGCTTTACCGCCCATGACAAGGGGGGGAAGTCAATCACAGGTACTTGTGAATACGATGTAGATTCTTCCGATGCGACGGCTGCTGTTGCTGAAATCCTTCAGGGAAAGACCGCGTACGTACGAGGTCAGAAACTGACGGGAACCATGAAGAATAACGGAGCGGTGACTGGAACGATTTCTGCTAAGGATGAAGAGTACACCATTCCGCAGGGACACCATGACGGTTCTGGTAAAGTTGGTATTGCGGCATCAGAAAAAGAGAAACTTATTCCAGACAACATTCGGGAAGGTATTACCTTGCTGGGTGTAGAAGGCGCCATGTCTGGTACAGAAGATGCCAAACCCCAGGCAAAGACAGTAACACCTTCGACGGAATCGCAAACAATCCTTCCGGATTCTGATGACGGATACAATTATTTGTCTCAGGTTACGGTTGAAGCAATCCCATACAATGAGAGTGAAAATCCCGCTGGAGGTACTACGGTAACTATCGGGTAGGAGGGAGGCTTAAATGGCTACAAGTAAAGTCGTTTACAGCGGCAGAACCCTCATAGACCTGACTGGGGATACCGTAACTGAAGAATCTCTATTACGTGGTTATACTGCTCATAAAGCGGACGGAACGTTGATAACGGGAACGGCCTTTGATGGTTATCCGAATGAGTTTACATTCTTGGATGTTCTGGAAGACTCGAACGGACATGCAATACAGGATTCTTCAGAGGATGTTCTTTATGGGCGGACTGTATATCGCAAAGCAAGAAATAATGTGATATTTGATTCGTACGGAGACATCATAGAAGATAGTTCTATCGTATAAACGGATCATGAGTTAGATGTAAATCAGAGTGGAAAAAGGTGTAGAAATGTCGTTTACTTCTTGAGCATTCCTACACCTTTTCTATTCAGCCATTGAAAATACTGGGTTTTTTGTTTCTATAATAGAATAATGGCCACAAGCAGATGGAAAGAACCATTCTCTTTCATCTGGTAACTGAGCAGAGTAGCTTCGGAGATACTCTATTACGCTATTGTGGACAGGGACAAGTCTATCCTTACCTCCTCGTATTATAAAGTAGTAGTTATTAGAGTCCCTCTCCAAGGACAAAATGCTAC